>Ga0209643_1000090_pt1 | contig 221577 bp, 225 predicted proteins | sample AutmiccBRH37_all_FD_187383 | JGI IMG/M metagenome (GOLD analysis project Ga0209643, IMG submission 187383) | Deep subsurface microbial communities from Mt. Terri, Switzerland - Autotrophic microbial communities BRH/37_all (SPAdes) (version 2) | ecosystem: Environmental > Aquatic > Deep... | reverse complement strand
TCCCTGGCGCAGGAAGTGGCGAGCCGCAATGTCACGGTCAACTGCATCGCGCCGGGGTTCATCGCCACGCCCATGACCGACGCCCTCAACGATCAGCAGAAAGAAGCCATTCTGGGGAAAATTCCGGCCGGCGCCATGGGCTCGCCCGAGGACATCGCCGCCGCCGCCGTCTATCTCGCCTCAGAGGAGGCGCGCTACGTCACCGGCCAGACCCTCCATGTAAATGGCGGCATGGCGATGCTGTAGGCCCTTGCCAGGGCGGTTTTGGCGTTGCAACAATTTGCAATATGCCGTAATTGCGCCCCGAACGTCGCCCCGGTTGTTGTCTCAGGGCGGCCCCTGAAACCGAATAGAAACCCGATGGGCGACCATCTTTCAGTAACCCGCTGAACAGCGTAAATAATCGTTTTACCCAAGGAGCGTTGAATGTCTGATCTTGCAGAACGCGTGAAGAAAATTGTGATTGAGCATCTTGATGCGGATGCGGCCAAGGTCGAACCGAAGGCCAGCTTCATCGACGATCTCGGCGCCGACAGTCTCGACATTGTCGAACTCGTTATGGCGTTTGAAGAAGAATTCGACGTTGAGATTCCGGATGACGCCGCGGAAACGATCCAGACGGTCGGCGACGCCATCAAGTTTATTGAAGAACAAAAAGCCGCTTAAGGCCGTTCTTCCCGTAACGAGCCGCCTGGCGGTTGCGCCGGCGGCGCCGTTTGCGGGTTCTTGAAAACCGCATCGGCGCCGGCCATCGCCGCGCATCGCCCTGGCTCACAAAAGCCGGAGAGTTATCGCATGCGCCGCGTCGTCGTCACCGGAATGGGAATTGTCTCGCCCTTGGGGGCGGGGCTTGATGCCGTTTGGTCGCGCCTGATTGCAGGCGAGTCTGGCGCCGGTCCCATTGAACAGTTCGACGCCTCCGGCATGAGCTGTCATATCGCCGCGTCGGTTCCGCGCAGCGATGGAACCCGCGGCGGCGATAAAGCTGGCGCCGCTGCGTTCAACGCCGATGAGTGGGTCGAACCGCGCGAGCAGCGCCGCATCAATCCATTTATTCTTTTCGGCATGGCCGCCGCGCAGATGGCGTTCCGGGATTCAGGGCTTGAACTGAAGACTGAAGAAGAGCGCCAGCGCGCCGGCGTGATGACCGGGTCCGGCATTGGCGGTCTTTCCGGCATTGAGGATGAAGTCCTGGTGCTGAAAGAAAAGGGCCCGCGCCGGGTTTCGCCCTTCTTCATCACCGGCAATCTCATCAATCTGGTGTCGGGGCAGGTGTCGATCCGGCTTGGATTGAAAGGCCCGAACCACGCCGTCGTCACGGCCTGTTCGTCGGGCGCTCATGCGATTGGCGATGCGGCGCGGCTGATTGCGCTTGATGACGCTGACGTCATGCTGGCGGGCGGCGCCGAAGCGGCGATCTGTCCGATCGGCATCGCCGGTTTCTCTGCGTGTAAGGCGTTGACCACCCATTTCAATGATACGCCGGAAAAAGCATCGCGCCCCTATGACAAGGATCGCGACGGCTTTCTCATGGGCGAGGGGTCTGGCTTTGTCGTGCTCGAAGAATATGAGCGAGCGAAAGCGCGCGGCGCGAAAATTTATGGCGAGATTGTCGGCTATGGACTTTCCGGCGACGCCTATCACATCACCTCGCCGGCCGAAGACGGCGATGGCGGGTTCCGCTCCATGCAGATGGCGCTGAAGCGCGCCGGACTTGCGCCGAAAGATATTGACTACGTCAACGCCCATGGCACATCGACGCCGGTTGGCGATGAAATCGAACTGCGCGCCGTCGAACGGTTGTTCGGCGATGCTGCGGACGGCCTTGTCATGTCATCGACGAAATCGTCGATTGGTCATCTGCTTGGCGCGGCGGGCGCCGTGGAGGCGATCTTCTGCCTGCTCGCCATGCGCGACGGGGTCGCGCCGCCGACGCTCAATCTCGACAACCCTTCCGTCGAGACGCGGATCAATCTCGCGCCGAACAAAGCCGTTAAAAAGCCGATCAATGTGGCGCTATCCAATTCCTTTGGCTTTGGCGGCACCAATGCGTCGCTGATCATGCGCCGCGTTGACGCTTAAGACCGGTTGGGGCGGTATTCCAGCCGCAATCGCGGTTTCCCCTCGGCGCAAAAACCCTCTAAACTCCGCCGGATTCGTAGCTGGGGCTAAGCGGAACGCGGGCGGCGGGATGATAGAGAGCAAACACTCAGGATTGTCTGAATGGCGCGCGCGGCAGCGGGGCGGCGCGGTGAAATCGTTCCTCTTCTTCCTGCTGGGGCTGATCTTGCTGGCGGCGCTTGCCTTTGGCGCCGGCGGCTATCTCGGCTATCGCGCGGCGACCCAGCCGGGCCCGGCCAGCGAGGACGTCATCGTCCTCTTGCCGCCGGGAAGCGCGGTTTCCACCATTGCGCGGCAGCTTGAAACCGAAGGCGTCATCGAACACGCGGAACTTTTCATCGCGGCGGTGCGCATTCGCGGCGTGCAAAGCGAGATCAAGGCCGGCGAATATCAACTTCCGGCGGGCGCCAGCGTCATGGAAATCATTGATCTGTTGCGCGAAGGCAAAAGCATCCTGCATTACTTCACCGCGCCTGAGGGGAGAACCACGGCGCAGATCATCCGTCTGCTGAATGCCGACACGGTGCTGGAAGGCGAGATCACAGTCGAGGCGGGCGAGGGCGAGTTGTTGCCCGAGACGTTTGCGTTCACTCGCGGCGAAACCCGCGACAATCTGGTGCGCCGGATGATGAGCGATCAGGATGCGCTGATTGACGCGCTGTGGGACGATCGCGCGACGGAGCTTCCGTTTTCAACACCTCAGGAAGCGATCATTCTCGCCTCCATCGTTGAAAAGGAAACCGGTGTTGCTGCGGAGCGTCCGCGCATCGCCGCCGTGTTCGTCAACCGGCTGAAAAAAGGCATGCGGCTCGAATCCGATCCGACGATTATTTACGGCCTGACCCAGGGCGAGCCGCTCGGCCGGGGTCTGCGCCTCAGCGAACTGCGCGGCGAAACGCCTTACAACACTTACGTCATTCGCGGCCTGCCGCCGACGCCGATCGCCAATCCGGGACGCGCTTCTATCGAAGCGGTGCTCAACCCCGCTGAAACCGACGACATCTTTTTCGTCGCCGACGGCACGGGCGGGCACGCCTTTGCGCCGACCCTGCGCGAGCACGAAGCCAATGTCGCCAAATGGCGCAAGATCGAGCGCGAACGCGCGGCGGCGAGCAAGGGCGCACAATGAGCGCTGCGCTGCAGTCCATGACCGGCTTTGCCCGCGCTGAGGGCGCGCATCTGGGCTGGCGGTTCGTCTGGGAAGTCAGATCGGTGAATGGGCGCGGCCTTGAATGGCGCGCGCGGCTTCCCGCCGGTTTCGATGCGCTTGAACCGGAGATGCGCAAGGCGGCCAAGGCGAAACTCTCGCGCGGCTCGCTGAATGTCGGCCTGACGCTCAATACGGACGCGCCGGAGACCGGCTATTGCATCAACGAGGCGATGCTGGCCGAGGCCATCGCCATGATCGAGAAAATCCGCCTACAGATCGATTGCGCGCCGCCCCAAGCCGAGGGCTTGCTGGCGCTGCGCGGTGTCATCGAGCAAAGCGAAGAACAGATCAGCGACGACGACAGGAATGCGCTCCACACCGCCTTGCTTGCCTCCTTCGCCAATGCGCTTGACGGACTGGTCGAGGCGCGCCGCGCCGAAGGCGCCGCCATGGGCGCGGTGCTGACGGCGCAGTTCTCCGCCATCGAGCAACTGACCAAAGACGCGGCCGCCAACGCCGCCGCAACGCCCGCCGCCATTCGCGACCGCATCGCCGCGCAACTGGCCGAACTGCTCGATGGCGCGCTCCCGGAAGAACGTCTCGCGCAGGAAGCGGCATTGCTCGCCATGAAGGCTGATGTGCGCGAGGAGCTTGACCGGCTCGCTTCGCATGTAGCGGCCGGGCGCGCGCTGCTGGCGAGGACCGGTCCGGTGGGCCGCGACCTCGACTTCCTCACGCAGGAATTGAACCGCGAGGCGAACACGCTTTGTTCAAAAGCGCAGGATATGGACCTGAAACGCATCGGGCTGGAGCTCAAACGGGTGATCGACCAGTTGCGCGAGCAGGTTCAGAATATTGAATAGGCCAGAAGAATGAGCAAGGAAGACCGATGATCGGCGGCGATCTCAAAGTAGCCCGCAGGGGGCTGATGTTCATCCTGTCGAGCCCTTCGGGCGCCGGCAAGACGACGCTGGCCGACCGCCTCTTGACCAAGGACGGCGAGATGGTGCTGTCCATTTCCGCCACCACGCGCCATCGCCGCCCGGGCGAGGCGCACGGCAAGGATTATTATTTCGTCTCCGAAGACGAGTTCATGCGCATGCGCGACAATGGCGAGTTCATGGAATGGGCGAATGTCTTCGGTCATTATTACGGCACGCCTCGCGCGCTGGTGGAGGACGTGCTTCGTCAGGGCAAGGATGTTCTGTTCGATATTGACTGGCAGGGCGCGCAACAGCTTGATGAAGTCGCCGGCGAGGACGTGGTGAAAGTGTTCATCCTGCCGCCCTCGCGCGACGAACTGGAGCGGCGCCTGCGCAGCCGGGCGAAAGACCCGGAAGACGTGGTGCAAAAGCGCATGGCGAAAGCCGACGCGGAAATGTCCCACTGGGCCGAATACGACTACGTCATCGTCAATTACGATCTCGATGAGTCCGAGGAATTGCTGCGCTCGATCTTGTTCGCCGAACGGTTGAAACGGCGGCGGCAGGTGGGGCTGTCAGCGATTGTCAAAGAGATGGTGCGCGGGGAGTGAGTTAGAAAAAAGAGCGAAACGAGGATATCTTTAGTTCCTTCAGGCTGAAAAATGTGCGGAAGCGGATTTCCTTTTCAAGTTTAACGAGATCGTCTTCAAGAAACACTGCCAGCGCTCTGTTGTCCCGAAACGCGCAAACAAGCATGTAATCGAAATCGCCTGTAGTCATCCACGCCATTCTGACATTGGCGTGCGTGATGAAAAACTTTTGCGTTCTGCGTTGACTGGCTGCCGATTGATTATTGATGGAAACGCCGATCAAAACTGTAATGGGTTCATTTGAGCGCGCTTGATCCACGATACTGATGACGCTTTGAATATAACCGTCAGTCCGTAGCCGCGCCAAGCGCCGCTGACATGTCGCCGGCGTGGATCCCACTATCTCCGCGAGCTGATGCAGCGGCCGATCTGCTTTAGCTTGAACGGCGTCCAGAATTCGTCGGTCGAGAGCGTCCAGTTTCATAAAATTTGACCCGTAGAGCGGATGAGAAATTTTCTCACCCAGGACAAGAATTTGCAACAATTAGCATAGTCATTAGGCATAATCTTAGGCGTCCCTCGAAAGGAACATCTGATGATGGAAATGGCGAGCATAGGGGTTTTTATAGCTTGGATAAGCGCATTTGGCGTTGCCTCAGGCAATGAACCGGAAGGAAGATGCAATCGGGCTGCATTGGAAGAGGATCTCAAAACTCTGAGTGAAAATCTTTTGCAAGATGCGGATATCCCGGGGATAAGTTTTGCCGTCGGCGGCGCGCGCGGCGTCATCGTTGCGAGCGGTGCGGGCGTCGCAGACAAACAGACAGGGCGAAGGGCGGAAGCGGATACGATTTATCAAATCGGCTCCATCACCAAGATGTTCTCGGGAACGGCGTTTGCAAAACTTGTGAGCGAGGATCGCGTTTCGCTGTCAACGCCGTTGGCTGAGGCGTGGCCAGAGTCGAGCAAGGCTCCGGTGTCTCCGAACGGCGTAATCACGCTTCAACATGTTGCGACGCACACGGCAGGTCTGCCGCGTTACCCATCAAACTTGGAACGCACTGACGGAGACCCAATCCTCGGGTTTACAGATGAGCAACTGACTAAGGGGCTTGAGCTTTCAATACTAGAAAATGCGCCGGGTAGCGTCTGGGAATACTCGAATTTTGGATATGGCGTGTTGTCATACGCTGTTTATCAGTTAACAGGTGAGCGGCTTGAAGGCATTGTTGAAAACGAAATCGCCGAGCCGCTTGATCTCAAAGATACGCGCTTTGAATTGACGAAGGAGCAGCAGTCCCGCCTCGCCACACCTTATCGCGATGAGGATTCCATGATCTCCACCGTGCCTTGGCGTATGGGCGCCATGTCAGCTGCGGGCGGGCTTTTTTCCACTGTAGAAGACCTCTCCCAGTATGCGCGCTGGGAACTGACAGGCCTCCCGTCATATATGAAGAATGATGAAGCGCGATACCTTGCGCAGGCGCCGTTGCACCGGTTTCCAAACCGTCCATCCATGGCCTATGGAATTGGCCATTTCATTATGGATGACTGGATTGAAGGCCGCGATGTAGTCTGGCACGGCGGCGACGTGGACGGTTATGCGGGCGCCTTGCTTATGCTTCCTGATGAAGGATTAAGCTTCGCCTACCTCTTAAATCGAGGCATCGGTCAACCGCTGGGCGCTTACCAAAAAAGCGCGGTGCAGATTATTCTGAAGCATTGCGCGCCGTGAAAGTTCGATGGATTGCGGAGCTTGGCCCGCAATCCATTTGGCGCGTTTGAAATGGACCCCGGATCAAGTCCGGGATGACATTTAATTGGTAGCACGCGCTCGACTTTACTTATAAACAACCTTTGCAATCTCATAAACGCGCGCGCCGCCGGGGGCGGAGACTTCGACGCTGGCGCCTTGCTCCTTGCCGATCAGGGCGCGGGCGATGGGCGATGAGATCGAAATCTTGCGCTGTTTCACGTCGGCTTCGAGGTCGCCGACGATCTGCCAGACCTTTTCTTCCTCAGTGTCCTCGTCGATGAGCGTGACGGTGGCGCCGAACTTCACGGTCTTGCCGTCGAGTTTGGTCACGTCGATGACTTCGGCGCGGGTGTACTTGTCCTCAAGATCGAGGATCTGGGATTCGATCCAGCCCTGGCGCTCCTTGGCGGCGTGATATTCGGCGTTCTCCGAAAGGTCGCCATGGGCGCGCGCCTCGGAGATCGCCTGGATCACCGCCGGGCGTTCTTCATTCTTCAGTTTTTTCAAGTCGGCTTCGAGCTTTGCGTAGCCGCCGAGCGTCATTGGGAATTTTTCCATTCCAGCGCCCTTTCTCTCCTGCTGCAGGGGGTGGCCCGGATGGCCGTTTCCTGACTGGTAAACGAAAAAAATAGCGCGGCCGGGCGGATCGCCGGGCCGACGCTGAATTTCGCAAGCCGGCTATTTAAGACCGATGAGCGGCGATTTCAAGAGCGTCAAGGCCCGGATCGTCCGGAATAGCCTGTTGAAAACAAAGGAATTTCGAGGAATTAAGCCTGGAAATAGTCCTGCAGCGGCGCGACCTCGAGATCGCCTGAGCGCATGGCCTCGATCGCCCGGACCGCCGCGCGCGCGCCCGCCGCCGTGGTGATGCAGGGGATTTTCTGCGCCAGCGAGGTGGTGCGGATCGAGCGCGAGTCCTTGATCGATTGCGCGCCTTCGGTGGTGTTGAACACCATGTGGACTTCGCCGTTTTTGAGCGCATCGACAATATGCGGGCGGCCTTCGAGCACCTTGTTGACGCGCGCGACGTTAAGGCCCTTTTCCTTGAAATAGTCGGCGGTGCCGCCGGTGGCGATAATCGAAAAGCCCATATCGAGCAGCTTCTTCGCCGCGTTGATCATTCCGGCCTTGTCTGAATCCTTCAGCGAGATGAACACGCAGCCTTTCATGGGGATGCGCGCGCCGGCGGCGATGAGGCTCTTGGCGCGCGCCTTGTCGAAATTGACGTCGATGCCCATGACTTCGCCAGTGGAGCGCATCTCCGGCCCGAGCACCGTATCGACGCCAGGGAAACGGGAAAACGGAAAGACGACTTCTTTTACTGCCGTATGGGTGAAGTCCGGCCAGACGAGATTCAAATCCTTGATCTTTGCCCCGGCCATGACCTTGGCGGCGATGCGCGCGACCGGCAGGCCGACCGCCTTGGCGACGAACGGCACGGTGCGCGAGGCGCGCGGGTTCACTTCCAGTAAAAAGATGACGCCGTCTTTGATCGCATACTGAACATTCATCAAACCGACGACGCCAAGCGCCAGCGCCAGCCTTTCGGTCTGGTCTTTCAGCGCGTCGATGGTCGCGGCGGAGAGCGTATAAGGCGGCAGGGAACAGGCGCTGTCGCCGGAATGAACGCCTGCTTCCTCGATATGTTCCATGACGCCGGCGATGAAGACTTCTTCGCCATCGCAGATCGCATCCACATCGACCTCGACCGCGTTCTGCAGATAATGATCGAGCAGCAAGGGTTCGTCTTCGTTGATCTCGATCTGCGCCGTGGCAAGATAGCGTTTGAGCCCCGCCTCGTCATAGACGATCTCCATGGCGCGCCCGCCCAGCACATAGGATGGCCGCGTCACCAGCGGATAGCCGACGTCTTTTGCTGCATCGGCAGCGGTCTCGCGCGAGATCGCCGTGGCGTTTTTCGGTTGCGTGAGGCCGAGTTTGTGAACCAGCTTCTGGAAGCGTTCGCGGTCTTCGGCGAGATCGATCGCGTCGTAAGGCGTGCCGAGAATGGGAACGCCCTCGCTTTCGAGAACGCCGGCGAGTTTCAGCGGCGTCTGGCCGCCATATTGAACGATGACGCCAAGCAGTTCGCCGGCCTCGCGTTCTTTTGCGACAATCTCCAGCACGTCCTCGGCGGTGAGCGGCTCGAAATAGAGCCGGTCGGAGGTGTCGTAATCGGTGGAGACGGTTTCCGGGTTGCAGTTGACCATGATCGATTCAACGCCGATATCGGCCAGCGCAAACGCCGCATGACAGCAGCAATAGTCGAACTCAATGCCCTGACCGATGCGGTTCGGTCCGCCGCCGAGGATGATGACTTTCTTCCGGTCCGAGGGTTTCGATTCGCATTGCGCGGCACCGCCGAAGGATGGTTCGTAGGCGGAATACATGTAGGGTGTCTTGGCGGCGAATTCTGCGGCGCAGGTGTCGACGCGCTTGAAGACGGGCCGGACATTGCGGGCGTGGCGGTGGTCGCGCACTTCTTTTTCCTTGCCGCCGCAGAGCTGCGCAAGGCGTTTGTCGGAAAAGCCCATGGATTTGAGCGCGCGCAGGCGTTCGGCGTCATCGGGCAGGCCGTCGCGTTCGATCTGCTTCTCCGCCGCGACGATTTCGGCGATCTGTTCAAGGAACCACGGATCGTACTGGGTGATCGAGCGGATCTGTTCGAGCGGCAGTTCATGGCGGAACGCCTGCGCCGTGACGCGCAGCCGGTCGGGCGTCGGCGCGGCGAGCGCTGCGCGGAACGCATTGGCGTCATCGCCTTCGCCAAGGCCGGCAATGTCGATGGGATCGAGCCCGCATAGTCCGGTTTCGAGCGAACGCAGCGCCTTTTGCATCGACTCCGCGAAGGACCGGCCAATGGCCATGGCTTCACCCACTGATTTCATGGCGGTCGACAGCGTCGCCTGCGCGCCGGGGAATTTCTCGAAGGCAAAGCGTGGAACTTTCGTAACAACGTAATCGATGGTCGGTTCGAACGCCGCCGGCGTCGCGCCCGTAATGTCGTTGTCGAGTTCGTCGAGCGTGTAGCCGACGGCGAGTTTCGCCGCGATGCGCGCAATCGGAAAGCCGGTCGCTTTTGATGCAAGGGCGGAGGAACGCGAGACGCGCGGATTCATTTCAATGACGACGAGGCGGCCATTGTCGGGGTTCACCGCGAACTGCACGTTCGATCCGCCGGTCTCGACGCCGATCTCGCGCATCACTGCGATGGAGGCGTTGCGCATCATCTGGAATTCTTTGTCGGTGAGCGTCAGGGCCGGGGCGACGGTGATGGAATCGCCCGTATGCACGCCCATGGGGTCGATATTTTCGATGGAACAGATGATGACGCAGTTGTCCGCCTTGTCGCGGACGACTTCCATTTCATATTCCTTCCAGCCGAGCAGGCTTTCGTCGATCAACACCTGTCCGACCGGCGATGCGTCAATGCCGGAACGAACAAACATCTCGAACTCTTCGCGATTATAGGCGACGCCGCCGCCCGTGCCGCCAAGGGTGAAGGCAGGGCGAATAATCGCCGGCAGGCCGATCTCGTCGATATGTTTCAGCGCATCAGCGATGCCGGTCGCGCGGTCATAGCCGATGATTTTTCCGGCGTCATTTTTGATCGCAGGCGAACCGGCGATCACCGAGCGCGGGTTTTCAAGTCCGATCTTTTCCATGGCCGCGCGGAATTTTTCGCGGTCTTCGGCCTTTTGAATGACGTCAGCGCGGGCACCGATCATCTCGACATTATATTTTTCGAGGACGCCGGCTTCGACCAGATCGAGCGCGCAGTTGAGCGCGGTCTGTCCGCCCATGGTGGGGAGCAGCGCGTCAGGTCTTTCCCTGGCGATGACTTTCTCGACGAAGTCCGGGGTGATCGGCTCGATATAGGTTGCGTCGGCGAGCTCCGGGTCGGTCATAATCGTCGCCGGGTTCGAATTGACGAGGATGACCCGGAAGCCTTCTTCCTTCAGCGCCTTCACTGCCTGAACGCCGGAATAGTCGAACTCGCAGGCCTGGCCGATGACGATAGGCCCGGCGCCGATGATCAGGATGGAAGAGATGTCGGTGCGTTTGCCCATTTTTACTCGCGCGCAACCCCACACTAGCGAGCGAGCCAACTGGCGAGCCGCGCGCGGCGTGGGCATGAAGAATCAAATGTCGATTAAAGCGTTCTCTTAGGCGAAGCGGGGAGAGAGGGGAAGGGTTTCCTCCAGACTCATTTTCCCGCCGCTTCCCGCTTGACATAACACCAAAAGGTTTCATATATAAAGAAACCAAAAGGTTTTATATCATGGCCCCGTCAGATCGATCCCAACCCGTCTTCCGCGCGCTCGCCGATCCCACAAGGCGCGCGATAATTTCCATGCTGTCCGCCGGGCCGCGCCCCATCGCAGACATTGCGTCGGAATTCGACATGACCCGCCCAGCCGTCGCCAAACATCTCGCCATCCTGCGCGAGGGCGGGATTGTGGTTGTCGAACCGAAGGGGCGTGAGCGCATCAACCGGCTCAATCCGGCGGCGCTCAAAACCGCAGCTGACTGGCTCAATCATTTCGACCGTTTCTGGGACGACCGTCTCGCAAGGCTCAAACAAGTCGTGGAGGACAATGCATGAGCAACATGAAAATCGTCAAAACGCTTTATTTGAAAGCGCCGCCTGAGCATGTGTGGAAATTCCTGACGCAGGCGGACCAGCTTGCATTGTGGTTCCATCGCGGTGGCGCTGATCTTGAGGCCGGCGGCGAGTATCTCATCGAGACCAACTCCTATGGCAAGGATGGCGAGCGACTGATCTGGGGGAAGGTGCTGGAAATGAAAAAGCCTGAGCGGCTCGTTCACAGCTTCACCCACAATTATCTGAAGGGCGTCGAAACCACCTGCACCTGGACCCTGGAAGCAGTGAAGGGCGGTACGTTCCTGACCCTTGTGCATGACGGCTGGGAAAAGGCGGAAGAGCCGTTCAGCGCAGCGGAAGATCACGAGAGAGGCTGGCACGAGCATCTTTCGCGACTGCGCACAGTCGCGAATTAGGCTGCGCCGCGTTGCGAACTAACGAATTTTTTATAAAGGGCGGGCGTTTTTGCGCCCGCCTTTTGTGTATTCGCCGCGCTGCATCGGGTAACCTGCTTCGGCTGAGGCTGATACCGGCCGATTCTGGAGGGCGATATGAAATTCATCAAATCCGCAATCGCGGGCGCCGCACTGCTTTCAACGCCGTTTATGGCGGGCGCGGGCATGGCGAGCGAAACGGTCGATATTCGCGAATGGGAAGTGCCTTACGAAAATTCGCGCCCGCGCGATCCGTTCGCCGTGGATGAAAATTCGGTGTGGTTTGTCGGTCAGGCCGGTGGCTATATCGCCCATCTCAATCCGAAGTCCGGTGAGATTTTCAAGATCGACCTTCGCGAAGGCGAGGGCGCGCATAATCTCATCGTCGCGCCGGACGGCATCGTCTGGTATGCGGGCAACCGGCTTGGCGTGATCGGCCGCGTTGATCCGCAGACGAAGGAAATTGAAGAAATTCCCATGCCGGTTGAGGAAGCGCGCGATCCGCACACCTTGATCCTCGACGAAGAGGAAGAGCATATCTGGTTCTCGCTGCAGGGCGCCAACATGATCGGGCGGCTGACGATTGAGGATCGCAAGGTCGATCTGGTTCCGTCGCAGACCGAGCGTTCGCGTCCTTACGGCATCAAGTTCGGTCCTGACGGATCGGTGTGGGTGTCGCTGTTCGGAACCAACAAGCTCGCCAATCTCGATCCGGAAACCATGGAGCTTCGCGAGCTGGTGCTGCCGCGCGAGGAAATTCGCCCGCGTCGCCTCGAAGTGACCAGCGATGGCCGCGTCTGGTATGGCGATTACGCCAAGGGCATTCTCGGCGTTTATGATCCGGAGACGGAAGAGTTCAAGGAGTGGCCGATGCCGCAGGGCGAGGGCGCAAAACCCTATGGCATGGCGGCGGACGGCAAGGGCCGGATATGGATGGTGGCGACGGGCGTTCAGCCCAATGTCTTTGTCGGATTTGATCCGGAGACGGAGGAATTTTTCTCCGCGACTGAAGTGCCTTCTGGCGGCGGCACGATCCGCCACATGCATTACCACGCGCCGACCGGCGCCATCTGGTTCGGCACGGATACGAATTATGTCGGCCGCGCCATTGTTGAGCCGGCGGCTGAGTAGACGCCCATGATGCGCATTGTCATTGCGGTCTTCGCCGCCGGGCTGGCGTCGGCCGGGCTGACGTTGACTGGTCCGGCGTCGGCGTTTCCGAATGGCGCGCCATGGGGATCGGCGGACCCGAGGAACGCGCAGAACTGCGCCGCCTGTCACTTCGGCGATGCTGCGATTCAGGCGTCTGAGGCGGTGACCATGAGCGGTTTGCCGGAGAGCGTCTCTGCTGGCGGCGCATACGAAATTGTCTTGCGGTTTAAGCGCGGGTCTGACGGGCCCTCCGGGTTTCTGGTTGGGGCAAGTTCAGGCGCGTTCTCCGCTGATCAATCCGATCTGGAAGTGAAAGGGCGCGAAATTCGCTCTGTGTCGCCAAATGCCGCCGCCGCCGCTGAGTGGACATTCAACTGGGCGGCCCCTGAGTCTTTGTCCGGGCCGGTGATTTTTCACATCGGCGTCAACGCCGCCAATGACGACGCTTCACCCTTTGGCGACGAGATTCATTTCAGAACGATTGAAGTTACGGCAAGAGAGTAAAAGCACAACGATGAAATTGTCATCGCTGGCGTTATGCCGGCGATCCAGTTTGGTGATGCGCTTGGCTGGATGCCCGGGACGAGCCCGGGCATGACAGAAAAGCGATCGGGCTACGTCCACCGCTTTGACAGCTTCTGATCCACCGCATTCGGCGCCTGTTTGTCCGCACCCTGATAGCCGGTGATTTTGTCGGCGACGAACGGATTGGACTGGCGTTCGCGGTTGAAGGTCGACGTTGGGCCATGACCCGGTACGAACTGCAGATCGCCCAGCGGCCATAATTTGCCGGTGATGGAATCGATCAGGGTCTGATGATCGCCGCGCGGAAAATCCGTGCGCCCGATGGAGCCCGCAAACAGCACATCGCCGACGAACGCTATGTTCGCGCCCTTGTGATAGATCACCACATGACCCGGCGTATGGCCCGGCGTGTAGGTGACGCCAAACTTAATCCCGTCAAGATCGAGTTCGTCGCCATCGTTCAGCCATTGGTCCGGCGCGCAGTTCTCGCCCATGCCGGGATGTCCGTATTTCGCCCAGTGACCGGAAATCTCGTCGAGCCAGAACGTGTCTTCCTTGTGCGGACCGATGATCGGCGCGCCGGTGGCGCGCTTCACTGCTTCGGCGCCGCCCGCATGATCGAGATGGCCGTGGGTCAGCCAGATCTGTTCGATCCGCGCATCCATGGCTTTCGCCGCGTCGAGAATTTTCTGCGGCTCGCCGCCGGGATCGACCACGGCGGCCTTGCCGCTGGCTGCGCGAATGATCGAGCAATTCTGCTGGAACGGCGTGACGGGCACGATCTGAACGGAGAAGGGCGGTTGTTGAGCTTGTGTCATGGACCGTAAATAGGGCGTCGTCGATAAAAGTGCAACGCGGGTTCAGTCCTGATGGTCGCGCGCGATTTCATCGGCGCTCAACCGGAGAAACCGTGCGGCGTTATTGTAAAAAATATCCCGCTTCTGGCTTTCCGATAAAAACGGCGCCTCTTCGACGGACCGGATTGCTTCGCCAATGGCTTGTGGCCAGACCATTTGATCGGAGCCGAACATGATGCGCTTTTCCATGCCGGCGTCGATCAGCCGCTTTAACGCATCATAGAACTGCGCCCGCGGAAACGCCCAGTTGTTGCAGGAAATATCGACGTAAAGATTCGGGTATGTGAACAACATCGCGATCATTTCATCCACCAGTGGCGAGCCGTAATGCATGACATACATGCGCAAGCGCGGATGCTTTTGCAGGAGGGCTTCGAGCTGGAGCGGCGATGTCAGGGAGGCGCGATAGGTTTCGTAGCCGGGAAACCGCGCCGCCGCTGGCGGGCCTTCGCCGAGATGAATGCCGATCGGAATATCGAGTTCTTCCGCCAGGGCGAAGTAGGGCTCCAATGACGGATCGTCAGCGGCGAGTCCCTGATACTGCGCCGTAATCTCTGCGAAGACCTGAAACTGGTCTTCCCGGTGCAAGCGTCTGAATTCTTTAACGGATGTTTTGGCGCCGCCGGCGAAGTTGAGCGCCGGAATTATTTTGTCAGGCGCCGCTGCCCGCCACGCCGTGATCTCCTTCAACGCGCCCGACGTGACCGCCTGGCGCACATTGTGTTGCTCCATGGTGGCGAGCGTTTCCTGCAATAATGCCTCATCATTTTCGGATGCAAAGAAAGGATCATCGCAGGCGCCGAGAATTGAAAAGTCGAATTCCTCGCGCGGATCAAGGGGCAAGACCAAAACGCCCTGATCGCCGGGACATCCCGGCGCGCCAGCGGCGAATTCAACAGGAAAAGCGTGAAGATGCATGTCGATGATCGGTTTGCCTGGCGATTGCGCGGAAGCGCCAAAGCAACCCATAACAGTGATGATGATCAAAAGCGCAATGCGCATGGCAGCCCCCTTTGAAGGACCGGGCATGGCGATTAAGCGCTCACTTTCCAGGTCATGTCGCGAAGACGCTATCCGACTTTGCGGACGGCGGCGAGCGCATTTTAGGCAAGGCTATGTACTGATTGACTTTAAGGTCACGAGCGCCGTCGCGACCATGTCGCGCGCGCCGCTGGTTTCGGCATAGACGTCGGAGCGGATGACCCCGACCGATGATCCGCGCGACAGCGCCGTCGCTTCAGCGACCAGCATGTCGCCCTTGGCTGGCTTCATAAAGTTGATCTTGAGCTCGATGGTGAGGCACGCCTTGCCTTCGGGCAGGACCGACGCGTAGCAGGCGCCGGCGGCATGGTCGGCGAGACCGGTGACCACGCCCGCATGGACATAGCCCAGAAACTGAACGAGGGATTCCTTCGGCGCGACTTCGAGGACGACAAAGCCTTCCTCCAGCGTGCGGACGCGAAAGCCGGACTCCCTGGTGAAGCCGCGGGCGGTGGTGATGTGTTCGAAGGTTTGTTTCAGATCGCTGCGCATGGCTTGAGGCTATCTGGCGCTGAAAACCGGCGCCAGCCTCGTGCGCAGTTGTAACTGCGCGGCATCGGCCGAAAGACCCGTATCACCTCATCCTGAGGGATTTTTTCTCCTCGTTCTTCGCGACGCGGGCTTTCGCCCGCCCTCAGAATGAGGAGAAAAAATTGTCGCGAAGGATGGAGATGCGGATTTTCCGGCCTGCGCCGTTAATCCCGCGCTCGCTCGCGATATTCGCGGTCGGCGATGGTGACGACGATGCGCTCGCCAGCAGAAAGGTAGGGCGGGATCATCACGCGCACGCCATTGTCGAGGATCGCCGGCTTGTAAGAGCTGGATGCGGTCTGGCCTTTGACGGTCGGTTCGGTCTCGGCGATTTCGCGGGTCGCGGTTTCGGGCAGGGTGACGCCGAGCGGGCGGCCCTCATGGGTTTCGATCTCGACCGACATGTTCGGTTCGAGAAACGCCGCCTGTTCGCCGACCAAAGCATGTTCGATATTGATCTGCTCGAAGCTTTCAGAATCCATGAAGACCAGCGAGTCGCCTTCGTCGTACAGATACTGGAACTTGCGCTGTTCAAGGCGCACGCGCTCGACCATTTCCGAAGCGGAGAAGCGGTCATTGTATTTGGTGCCGGACACCACGTCCTGCATTTCGACCTGGTTGAAGGCGCGCAGATTGCCCGGCGTCCTGTGTTCGGTTTTCACGACCACGACGAGCTTGTCTTTATAGCTGAGGACCATGCCCGGGCGGATGGCGTTGCCTGCGATTTTCATATGCGAGCCTGCGAGTTGGATTTGCCGGAGCGGGTCTATAGCCGGGCCGGACGCACTTGGCGAGGGGGGTCAGCCATCTCGCGGGACATGGCGGGAAATCAGATAACGCCAGACGCCGAGCAGGTTGATGGCGGTCAGAACGGCGTTCTGGACCAATAGCCCATGGTCGTTTTCCGCTGCGGCGAAGACGATCCACAGGAGCGATGCGGCCGTGAAGATGACAAAGGCCGCGCCAGTGACCTTGTGGCTGATATGGGCGGCGATCATGGAGGCGGCGACAATCGCGAGGATGGTCGCCGTCCATTCGATGACATCCGCCGGCGGCATGTCAGGCCGCGTCTTCGAGTTCGCTTTCGTCCATGGGCGTGATCGCAGCGAGGACGACCCTTTTGCGCGAGTCAAAACGTTTGCCCATCAGCTCGACCTGCTCCTTGCTAAGCAGTTTTTTGGCTTTCGGGAAAAAGTCTTTTTCTTCTTCGTCAATATGGTGCTCGATGAGCTCGCAGAGCGCACCGAACTTGACGCCCCATTCGTCGCTGGCGACCGGAAAGGTGTCGAGTTCTTCAAGAAGTCCGTTGGCGACGTGATGCTCGTTGAGCGCCTCATAAGAATCTTTGCTCATGGAGGTGTCATCGCGCAGGAAGGAATAGAACACCGCTTCCTCGACTTTATGGTGCGCCCACATATCGAGCTTGAAGTCGCCGAACAGCTTGAGTCGGGTTTTCTCCGCGCGCGCCGTGGTGGCTTTCAGTTTTTCCATGACCTCGCGGGCGTGGTCGTGGTCTTGCTTGATGCGCTCGAAAATATCCATGTACGGCCTCCGGTGATTTGGAGCGCCAACACGGGGGTGGGGCGAAGGTTCCGTTGAGCGTTACGCCGCCTTCACCCGTTCCACGAACCGCCGGAACAGATAGAAGCTGTCTTCCGGACCGGGGGAGGCTTCGGGGTGATGCTGGACCGAGAACGCCGGGGCGTTTTTCAGCGCGATGCCGGAGTTCGAGCCGTCGAACAGCGACACATGGGTCTCAATCACATTGGCGGGCAAATTGGCGCCGTCCACGGTGAAGCCGTGATTCATGGAGACGATCTCGACCTTGCCGGTGGAAAGGTCTTTCACCGGATGGTTGGCGCCGTGATGGCCCTGCGCCATCTTTTTGGTTTTGGCGCCGGCGGCCAGCGCCAGCATCTGGTGGCCGAGGCAAATACCGAGCGTCGGCACTTTGTTTTCAATCAGCTTACGGATCACCGGCACGGCGTATGCGCCGGTCGCCGCCGGATCGCCCGGCCCGTTGGAAAGAACTACGCCGTCGGGCTTCTTTTCCATGATGTCTTCATAGCTTGCGTTGGCTGAGACCACCGTCACGCGGCAGCCCTCGCTGGCGAGGCGGCGCAAAATGTTGCGCTTCACGCCATAATCGATGACGACGATATGCGGGCCGGACCCGTTATGGACGCCATAGCCCTTGTTCCATTCCCAGCCCTTTTCGGCATGCACATAGCTTTGCAGCGTCGTGACATCCTTGGCGAGATCGCGGCCTTCGAGCCCCGCCCATTCGGCGGCGCGTTTTTGCAGGGCGGCGATGTCGAACTGTCCGCTGGCGTTATGGGCGATGACGCCGTGCGGCATGCCCGTCTCGCGGATCATGGCGGTGAGCGCCCGCGTGTCGACGCCAGCAATGCCGATGATCCCCCTGCGGCGCATCCAGGCGGAAAAATCGAGTTGCGCGCGATAGTTCGACGGGCTGGTGTTCATGGCGCGGAAGATGGCGCCGCGCGCGGCGGTCGATGCGGCGGGCGAGGCGTTCTCGATGTCTTCCGCATTGACGCCGACATTGCCGATATGCGGGAAGGTGAAGGTGATGAGCTGGCCCGCATAGGACGGGTCGGTGAGGATTTCCTGATAGCCCGACATGGCGGTGTTGAAGCAAACCTCGCCCACCGCTTCGCCCGCTGCGCCCAATCCTTGCCCGTAAAGCGTTGTTCCGTCAGCCAGAACCAGGGCGGCCGTGGGCTTGTCGGCAGGCGCTTGACTAATCTTCATGGATGAATATCTCTTCCCGGCCTTGTTGCGTTGCAGAGGCGTACAGCGGCGCTGGCGATTGCGGCCCTGCTGCTCGCGAATTGGCTGATGCGCAAATCGGCCGGAAGCTAGGCGAAGGGGCCCAGAGGGTCAACAACGGATAAGTTAGAGATTATCCAACAAAACTAATCACTTAAGACGGGGCAACACGCAGCGGCGCGAATTTTGAATTCGCTTGCGCGCTGACAATGGAGAATCAGATGCTCAGAAGCCAGATCGACACAGCGTTAAAGACGGCCATGAAAGCCGGCGACGCGAAGCTGCGGGTTGCGACCTTGCGGCTGGTCAACGCGGCGATCAAGGACCGGGACATTGCGGCGCGCGGCGAAGACCGCTGCGAAGGCGCCACCGAAGAGGAAATCCTCGCGATCCTCACCAAGATGGTGAAGCAGCGCGAGGAGAGCGCATCCGCGTTTGAAAAGGGCGGCCGCCCCGAACTCGCCGAACAGGAACGCGCCGAGATTGCGGTGATCCGTGAATTCCTGCCGCGGCAATTGTCCGAAGACGAGGTGAAAGCCGCGGTGTCGGAGGTCATCTCCGAATATGACGCAGCCGGATTGAAAGACATGGGCAAGTGCATGGGCGCTTTGAAAGAGCGCTATAACGGCGCCATGGATTTCGGCCACGCCGGCAAGCTGATGAAAGAGCGGTTGAGTTAGGGGGCGGTGGGCAACCGATCCCGATACCGCCGGCTGCCGGGAACGACCGTTCCATCCTTCAATTCAATTTTCACATCGCCTTCGCCGGTCGGTTCGATCTTTCCGATCTGACCGGCGTTGATCACCCATGAGCGGTGGACCCGGACGGCCCTGACCCCGGCGCCGGTAAGCTGGTCCTCGATGGCGCTCAAGGTCGTGCGCGCCAGATGGGTTTCCGCCCCGGCGTTCAGTTCCACATAATTTGACGCCGATTTCACCCAGATGACTTTTTCTGCATCGACAAAAATCGAGCGGCCGCCGCATTTGAGCGTGAGGCGGCGCGTCTGGCGAGCGTCCTCTCCGGCGGCGGCGAGTTCGCGGCGTTGCTGGTCGAGCTGGCGGCCGAAAATGATCAGGAACACGAACAGCGCATAACCAAACAGATCCTTGCGATACTCGTAAACAAAGTCGCGCAGGATATTGTCGGTGAAAATGTAAGGGTCCGGAAAGGCGATCCAGAACACGATTTTGCGGATGGTCACCATCACCGCCACATGGATGAGCGAAACGGCGATGCTGGCGGCGAGATGAAAGGCGATGACCTTGCGCCAGTCATGCTGTCCCGGCGTCGCGATGGAGGCGGCTCTCGCGATTAGCGGAAACAGGGCGAGAAAAACGCCATAGCCCGTCGCCTCGTAAATGATGATCTTGGCGAGCGGCGCGTCGAGTTGCGCCCGGCCGATCTCGGTCGCCGTCGACAGAATTTCGACGAGAAAGCTGCCCGCCATGAAAAGCGCGACCCAGAAAAACGTGCGCCGGTCCGCGCGCGCATCCTCGCGTCGCGGGTCGTTGGGTTTGGCGGTGTCGGCGGCGCTGTTCATCGATGATGGTCTAGTCTGGGCCGGGCCTCGCCCGCAACTGACGCGGCGCCGGCGCGCCAATTTCCATCCCCGCCCGCCGCCGTTTGTCCCACAGCCCCGTGATTTCAGGCCGCTGGTCACGCCGCGCCGTCAGTTGCGTCTTGGCGCTGGCGCGCGGAACCGGGCTGCGCCAGCACTGGCCCAACGCAACCAGCAGGGATATTCCACATGGCCATCACCGACACGACAGGAGTTTTCACGACCAGCCACAACCGCCGCTACGATCTCGACTGGCTGCGGGTGATCGCCTTCGGCCTGCTGATTTTTTACCATGTAGGCATGTTCTATGTGACCTGGGGCTGGCATGTGAAAAGCGTCTATGCCGGCCCGGCGGCGGAACCCTTGATGCAGATCGTCAATCCGTGGCGGCTGGCTTTGCTGTTTTTCATTTCCGGTGTGGCCATCCGCTTCGCCACCGACAAGGCGCCGGATCGGCTCGCCTTCGCCCGCTCGCGCCTCTACAGGCTCGGCCTGCCGATCGTCATGGGCATGATCGTCATCGTCGCTCCACAGAGTTACTTCGAGCTGCGGCAGGCGGGCGCGATCGAACCTGGCTATCTCGCCTTCTGGGGCGATTACCTGAAGCTCGAACAGCTTTTTTCAATGATTACGCCCACATGGAACCATCTCTGGTATGTGGTTTACCTGCTGGTTTATGTGTTGCTGCTGGCGCCGTTCCTGCCGCTTTTGCGCAGGCTCGTCGAAGGCGCCGGGGCGCGAGCGCTCGACCTCATCGCGGGCGGGCCAGTGCGGCTGATGCTGCTGATCATCGTTCCGTTCGTTGTTTATGAACTGACGCTGTCCGAGCACTTCCCGACGACGCACGCATTGGTCGACGACTGGGCGAACCATGCGCATCGCTTCACGATTTTCATGCTCGGTTATTTTGCGGCCAAGCATGACGGCTTCTGGCGGTCGGTGCATCGGGCGCTGCCACTGGCGGCGGGGCTGGCCGTTGGCCTCTGGCTGCTCGGCGCATTTGTCGAGGCGAACGAGGCGGCGGTCGAAGCCTCGTGGGTCGCGCGCCTGCCATTCATTGGCGTCGTCGAAGCGGCGCTCGAAACGCTCTATGCCTGGAGCTGCATCATCTTGCTTATGTCTTTGGCGCAGCGTTTCCTTAACCGTCCGTCAAAGGCGCTGACCTATTTCACCGGCGCGGTCTTTTGTTACTACATCCTGCACCAGACCATCATCGTCATCGCCGGTTATTATCTGACTCAGCACTCTCTCGGCGTCTGGCCAGAATTTCTGACGGTCACCGCAATCACGGTCGTCGGATGCGCGGGCGGTTATGAGATCCTGCGCCGAATTCCGGGATTGCGCGTCTTTTTCGGCGTGCGCAGCAGGGAGCCGAAAGCCGGGGCCCCCGCGCGTGCGACGGTCGTCGCTGCCTTGGCGGGGCGCCATTGACCCCTGCGGGCGATCATGATCACTCTTGGCGCCGGTATAAATCTTCAGATCAGGGGCGCCGTTGATGACATTACCGCTCAACCAATCGCATGGCCTGCTTCTCCTTCGCCTTGCTGTCTGCGCGCTCGTGTTCGTTCATGGCGTGTGGCGCGCGACCCATGGCGGGGTGACGCCGTTCAGCGAGTGGCTGGGCACCCAAGGGCTGCCTTTCGGGTTTCAGATCGCGCTGGCGATCACCGTCTATGAGCTGGTTGCGGCGCCGGCGCTCGCCCTCGGCATCCTGCGGCCCTATCTGGCGACCGGTTTCGCAGCGATCTATGCGACGGGCATGATCCTTGTGCATCTGCCGTTCGGATGGTTCGTCGTCGGCGCCGGCCGCAACGGCATGGAGTACAGCGTGCTGTTGATCGTCTGTTTCCTGATTATCGGCTGGACGCGCAATAATCGTTCCTGATGGGCTGCAAACCGGCGTGACGCGCATGGACATCGCCATTGCCGGCGCAGGGATCGCCGGGCTTTCCGCTGCTGCGTTTCTCGCCCGCGCCGGGCATCGCGTATCGGTGTTCGACAAGGCGCCCGCCCCGGCGGCGGTGGGCTCGGGCCTCATCATTCAACCGACCGGACAGGCCGCGCTTTCGGCGCTTGGATTGACAGATCAATTGCTGGCGCGCGGCGCGCGACTTGACCGTCTCGACGGCAGACTACAGGGCGGCGGCCGCAAAGTTCTCGACGTTCGCTATCCTGCGCTCGGGCCGGATGTGTTCGGCGTTTCGATCCATCGCTCGGCCCTGTTCGACATGCTGTACGCGGCCGCGCGCGAAGCTGGCGCGGCGCTGAAATACGGGCATGACGTAACGGGCATTGACGACAATGGCGTGGAAATGCGGCTTGTGTTGGCCAATGGCGCGGCGTCTGCGCCATTCGATCTTGTCATTGATGCGCTAGGCGTCAGGTCTCCTTTCGTTGAGCGCAGGAATTGTTTCCTCGACTACGGCGCCCTGTGGGCCAATGCGCCATTTCCGTCCGCACACGAATTTGAACAGAATGTGTTGAACCAGCGTTATCGCGGCGCGGGGGTTTCTTCCGGCGTGATGCCGATCGGAACATTGCAGGACGGCGGCGAGCCGCTGGCGGCGTTTTTCTGGACCCTGCGCGCTGATGAGTTCGCCGCCTGGCGCACCGCGCCACTCGCGCACTGGAAAGAAAAAGCGCTGGCGCTGTGGCCGGAAGCGGCGCCGGTGCTCGATCATTTCACATCCCATGACCAGTTCGTGTTCGCCCATTACGCGCATCATACGACGCGGACGCCCGTCGAGGGGCGCGTGGTCCATATTGGCGACGCCTGGCACGCGGCGAGCCCGCAACTGGGGCAGGGCGCCAATATGGCGCTGCTCGATGCGTGGGCATTGTCGGCGGCGATTGCTGAGACTCCGGACATCGACGCCGCGCTGATGAAGTTTCTCAAAGCGCGCCAGGCCCATGTGCGGCTCTATCAGGCGATCAGTTATCTGTTCACGCCGGTCTATCAGTCGGATCTGAAACTCATTCCTGCGCTGCGCGATGCGCTCGCCGAGCCGCTGTCGAATTTCTGGTTCATGCCGAAGGTATTAGCGTCGATGGTGGCGGGGACGTTGGGCAATCCCCTGCGAAAACTTGCCTAGTCTGGCAATATGCGCGAACAACAAGCGAAGCTTTCCAACGGAGAATGAATTATGCGCGCCGCTGTTGTGTCTGGATTGGTTTTTTTGCTCGGCGCCTGCGCGCAACCGTCAGCGGATCAGGGTTTGACCCCGTCCGCAATTGACGAACAGGTCGAAGCGCTGATGGCGCGCGAAGACGTCAAAGGCATGGCGCTCGCCCTGATCGAGAATGGCGAGGTCAAGCATGTCGCCGCTTATGGCTATCGCAATGTGGAGCGCGAAGAACCGCTCGAGACCGACACGATCATGTATGGCGCCTCGCTCACCAAGACCGCCTTCGCTTACATGGTGTTGCAGCTGGTGGATGAAGGCCGCTTCGATCTCGACAAGTCCCTCGCATCCTATCTGCCGAAGCCGCTCGCAGAGTTTGAAGATTATCTCGACATTGCCGCAGACGAACGCCGCAGCCGCATCACAGCGCGTCATGTGCTGACCCACTCGACCGGCTTTGCGAATTTCCGTTGGCTCGAAGACGATCAGAAGCTTCGGTTTCATTTCGAGCCGGGCGCGCGTTACGCCTATTCCGGCGAAGGGTTTTACCTTTTGCAGCTCGCGATCGAGGACGGCCTCGGGCTCGACGTCAAACAGGAGATGCAGAGGCGGATTTATGACCGTTTCGACATGCCGAACACGTCGATGCAATGGCGCGAGGACTTCGCGGACAATCTCGCCGATGGCTATGCCATGGATGGGACTTTCGAGCCTCATGACGAACGCAGCGGCGTCAGCGCGGCTGGCTCCATGGATACAACCATCGCCGATCAGGCGAAGATGTGGGCCGGCATGGTGCGCAGCGAAGGGCTCAGCGCAGAAAGCCGCGCGGAGTTCGTTCGGCCGCAATTGGCCATCACCACCGCCCATCAGTTCCCGACGCTGTGGGACACGTTCGATGCACGCGGTGAAGAAAGTTCGCTTGCGGCAGGGCTTGGCCTCGTCACCTATCAAGGCGAACACGGACTTTCCTGGTTCAAGGGCGGGCACAATCCATGGACAGGCAATTTTGCGGTCTGTCAGGAAAAAACGAAGCGCTGCATCGTCATGCTGTCAAACAGCGTCCGCGCCGAGCTCATTTATCCCGAACTCGCGCGCGCCATCATGGACGATGACGCGATCCCGTTCTGGTGGGAATATGAGCATGTGGAGTAGGGTGAACTGAGGCTCCAGTCCCCGTTAATTAAGCCCCACCTTCATCCTGAGGAGCAAAAAATCCTTCGTCCTTCGAGACGGCGCTAAAGCGCCTCCTCAGGATGAAGGATTTTTTGCGTCTCGAAGGATGGCTGGCAAGCGAAGCCTTAAGCGTTATCCTTCGCCCGTCTTTTCCGCAAATGCGGCTTCAGCGCGATCTTCCGCAGGCGGATCGATTTTGGCGTCACCTCGACCAGCTCATCGTCGCCGATATAGGCGATCGCCTGTTCCAGCGTCATGCGTTTGGGCGGGGTGAGTTTCACCGCTTCGTCCTTGCCCGAGGCGCGCATATTGGTGAGCTGTTTCGCCTTTAGCGGGTTGACGTCGAGATCGTCGGGCTTGGCGTTCTCGCCGACGATCATGCCCTCATAAAGCGCTTCGCCCGGCGAGATGAACATGACGCCGCGTTCTTCGAGATTCCAGATCGCATAAGGAACCGCCGTGCCGTCGCCGTTTGAAATCAAAACGCCATTGCGGCGGCTGTCGATGGCGCCTTTGTGCGGGGCGTGTTCAAGATAGGAGCGGTTCATCACGCCGGTGCCGCGCGTGTCGGTGAGGAATTCGCCGTGATAGCCGATCATCGCCCGCGACGGGGCGTGCATGATGAGGCGCGTCTTGCCCGCGCCCGCCGGTTTCATCTCGACGAGTTCGGCTTTGCGCTGCGACAGTTTTTCGATGACGACGCCGGAATAGTCATCGTCAACGTCGATGACGATCTCTTCGATGGGTTCCAGCACTTTGCCATCGTCGTCGAGACGGGTGACGACGCGCGGACGCGACACCGCCAGTTCGAAACCTTCGCGGCGCATATTTTCGATCAGGACGCCCAACTGCAGCTCGCCGCGGCCAGCCACTTCGAAACCGTCTTTCGCTTCGGTCTCGGTGACGGAGATGGCGACGTCGCCTTCGGCCTGACGCATCAGGCGTTCGCGAATGACGCGTGACTGAACTTTGTCTCCCTCGCGGCCCGCCAGCGGCGAGTCGTTCGGCGCGATGGTGATGGAGAGCGTCGGCGGATCGATCGGCTGCGACGGCAAGGCTTCGGTATTGGCGAGGTCGCACAACGTGTCAGCGACGGAAGCTTTGGAGAAACCGGCAATGGCGACGATGTCGCCGGGCAGAGCTTCCTCCACCGGCTGGCGCTTCAGGCCGCGAAAGGCGAGGACCTTGGTGACGCGGGCTTGTTCGACCAGTTTGCCGGCGCGCGACAGCGCTTTCATGGTGACGCCGGGCTTGGCGATGCCTGAAACAACCCGGCCGGTCAGAATGCGGCCGAGATAGGGATCGGCCTCGAGCGTCGTCGCCAGCATTTTGAACGGCGCCTGCGCGCCGCCTTCGGCGATTTGCGGCGCGGGCACATGCGCGACTACGGTTTCAAAAAGCGCGTTCAGATTTTCGCGCGGGCCATCCAGGGTCTTGTCGGCCCAGCCGTCGCGGCCCGCCGCGTAAATGACCGGAAAGTCGAGCTGTTCGTTCGAGGCGCCGAGCGCGGCGAAGAGATCGAACGCGGCGTCGAGCGCGGCGTCCGGATCGGCGCTCGGGCGGTCGACCTTGTTGATGACGAGGATCGGGCGCAGGCCCAGCGCCAGCGCCTTCGAGAGGACGAACTTGGTTTGCGGCATCGGGCCTTCGGCGGCGTCGATCAGCAGCAGGCAACCGTCGACCATGGAGAGGATGCGCTCGACCTCGCCGCCGAAATCGGCGTGGCCCGGCGTATCGACGATATTGATCCGCACCGGCTCGTCGAGCCTGACGCCGCCCTCATGGTCGCCTTCCCAAAGGACGCTGGTGCACTTGGCCAGAATCGTAATGCCGCGCTCGCGCTCGATGTCGTTGGAATCCATGGCGCGCTCGGCCATGTCGGAGCCCTCGCGGATGGCGCCGGACTGGCGCAGCATCTCGTCGACGAGCGTGGTTTTGCCATGATCGACGTGGGCGATGATGGCGATATTGCGGAGCGGTATTGTGCGTTGCGTCATAAGGCGGGGCAGTGCGCGGTTTTTGCGACTTTGGCAAGGGGGCGGATGGGGAAAAGCCGTTAACGCTGGCGCTAGGCGCGTCCGGCCGTTGCCCCTATATCTCGGCGACGCCCCTTATATATAGAATCCATGGCCCGTTTCACCCCTGAATTTCTCGATGAACTGAAGTCGCGCCTGCGGCCGTCCGAGGTCATCGGGAAATATGTGAAGCTGCAAAAGCGCGGCAACGCCTATTGGGGGCTGTCGCCGTTCAAGCCTGAAAAAACGCCGTCTTTCACCGTCAATGACCGGCGCGGGTCGTATCACTGTTTTTCGACCCAGAACCATGGCGACATCATCACCTTCCTGATCGAAACGCAGGGCCTGTCTTTTCCGGAAGCGGTGGAGCGGCTGGCGGCGGATGCGGGGCTGGTTCTGCCGGCCGAAAGCCCGGCCGAGGCGGCGCGGGCGGAAAAGGCGCAGGGGCTGGAAGAAGCCTGCGCGGCGGCGGCTGTCTATTTTCAGAAGATGCTGCACCGGACCGACGGGCGCGAGGCGCTCGATTATCTGCGCGGGCGCGGCGTCACCGATGCGCAGATCGATGCATTCGGCATCGGCTTTGCGCCCAACAGCCGCGTCGCGCTGAAAGACTATCTCTTGAATAAGGGGTTCACGGACGATGTGCTGGTCGAGGCTGGCCTTCTCATCAAACCCGAAGATGGCGGCGCCAGCTATGACCGGTTCCGCAACCGCATCATGTTTCCGATTCTCGGCACGCGCGACCGCGTGATTGCGTTTGGCGGCAGGGCGATGGACCCGAACGCCCGCGCGAAATATTTGAACTCGCCGGAAACGCCGCTCTTTCACAAGGGTTCGGTGCTTTACAACATCACCGCCGCCCGCGCCGCCGCCGCCGAAGACAAGCAGCCTTTGATCGTCTGCGAAGGTTATATGGATGTCATTGCGCTCTGGGGCGCAGGCATCAAACGCGCCGTGGCGCCATTGGGCACGGCGCTGACCGAAGATCAGCTCGCGCTGCTGTGGCGCGCATCCGATGAACCGGTCTTGTGTTTTGACGGCGACAGCGCCGGTCTCAACGCAGCCTACCGCTCCGTAGACAGAGCATTGCCGATGTTAAAGCCGGGCAAGTCGCTGAGCTTTGTCTTTTTGCCGCAGGGACAGGACCCCGACGATCTCATCCGCAGCGAAGGCGCAGGCGCCATGAACGAGGCGCTGGCTGCGTCGCGGCCTTTGGTCGATGTCCTCTGGGAGCGCGAAACCACGACCCGCGACCTCGACACGCCGGAGCGGCGCGCAGCGCTGAAGTCGCATATGCGCGAGCTGGTGAAGGCGATCGCCGACAAGGATGTGCGCAGCGCCTATGGCGATGAATTGCGCCTGCGTCTCGATGCGCAGTTTCGCCCGCCGGAGCGGCCCGGCCCGGCGCAAAGCCCGAACCCTTATCGCGGCGGTCAAAGCGGTTTCCGGCCGGGCGGCTATGGCGCCCGGGCGCCTGGCCAAAAGGGCCAGGGCTTCCGATTCGCCCCGCCGCCGCGCCCGACGCCGGGGCTGAAAAGCCCGTCGCAATGGGTGCGCGAGGCGAGCCTCGTCATGGCCGCGATCAACCACCCTGAGTTGATCGAACGGCATGAAGCGGCGTTTTGCGCCCTCGATCTCGCCGATTCCGGCCTGCAGGCCCTGCTGGGGGAGGTTCTGACGGCGATTTCCACAGACCCGGCCCTTGACAGCGCTGGGCTGAAGAGCCATCTCACCAAAACTGGCGCGGCAGGCACATTGGAGCGGGCGACACATGATCCCCAGCTCAAAAAGCATAGATTCCTCCGCCCCGACACAGAGATCGACGAGGTAGAACAGGGGTTTGCGAACGCCCTGGCCCATCACCTGTTTGAATCAACCCTCAAGCAGGAGGTGGCCCGCTCGGCGTCTCAGATATTCACGGATGGCGATAGCGCGTGGAAGGCTGCGGCGGCGGCGCGCGAGGAGATGATCAATTCGAACCGGCATGAGGCGGATGCCGATGAGGGTGACTCTCCCCGGCGATTCACGGATGCGCTCGAACAGATGAAAAAGACCGTAGAGAAAAAGTTCGGTCGTTAAGGATTTTGTGAAGATGGCGAAAAAAGCAGCGGCGGCGACAAAGACGAAAGAGACGGAAGCGGCGGAACCGGGCGATGGCCCGATCCTCGATCTTACCGATGCGGACGTCAAAAAGCTGATCAAGTCGGCGAAGTCGCGCGGCTATGTCACCTATGACGAGTTGAACAAGGTCCTGCCGTCCGAAGAAGTCTCTTCGGAACAGATCGAAGACATCATGGCCCAGCTTTCCGAGATGGGCATCAATGTCGTCGAACATGAAGAAGACGAAGAAGACGATAGTTCCAGCGACGATGATGCCGATGGCGAGGAAGAAGCTGCGCCGAAATCGCGCGCCGTCGCCGTCAAGGATGAAAAGAAATCCGGCGGGCTGGTCACCACCAATACCGGCGCCTCGGCTGACCGCACCGATGATCCGGTGCGCATGTATCTGCGCGAGATGGGCACGGTCGAACTGCTCTCACGTGAGGGCGAGATCGCCATCGCCAAGCGCATCGAGGCCGGCCGCGAGACGATGATCCGCGCCCTGTGCGAGAGCTCGCTGACCTTTGAAGCCATCACCGTCTGGCGCGACGAACTTCAGGAAGGCCGCGTCCTACTGCGCGATATTATCGACCTCGACGCCACCTATGGCGGCGGGCCGGAAGCGCGCCCCGACATGACGCAGCCGGAAGTCGCCGAGCGCGTCAATCGTGAGGAAGCGGAAAAGGCCGAAGGCGCCGAAGATGACGAGGATGATTTCGACGAGGGCGCGCTGTCGCTGTCGGCCATGGAATCGGAACTGCGCGACGGCGTCATGGCGACTTTCGACCAGATTTCCGACGACTACAAAAAGCTGCGCCGTCTTCAGGACATCATGATCGAGGAGCATTTGAAGGGCGACGACCTGACCTCGTCTCAGTCGCGGCGCTTCAAAAAGCTTCAGAAAGACATTGTCGAGCGCGTTCGCTCGGTGCGCCTCAATAACCAGCGGATCGAAGCGCTGGTCGAACAGCTTTACGACATCAACCGCCGCCTGATGGCGCTCGAAGGCAAGCTGGTGAGGCTCGCCGATTCCTACGGCGTCAACCGTCAGGAATTCCTCTCCGATTATATCGGCGCCGAGCTCGACCCGGAATGGTTTGAGCGCGTGTCGAAAAAAACCGGCAAGGGCTGGCAGAATTTCGTCAAGCGCGGTGAAAATCAGGTCTTGAATATTCGCGACGAGATCGGTGAGCTGGCGACCGAGACGGGTCTTACCGTTCAGGATTTCCGCCGCATCGTGTCCATGGTGCAGAAAGGCGAGCGCGAAGCGCGCATCGCCAAGAAGGAAATGGTCGAAGCGAACCTCCGCCTCGTTATTTCCATTGCGAAAAAATACACCAATCGCGGCCTGCAGTTCCTCGACCTTATTCAGGAAGGCAATATCGGCCTGATGAAAGCGGTCGATAAATTCGAATATCGCCGCGGCTACAAATTCTCGACTTACGCGACCTGGTGGATCCGTCAGGCGATCACCCGCTCCATCGCCGATCAGGCGCGCACCATCCGCATTCCGGTGCACATGATCGAAACGATCAACAAGATTGTTCGGACCTCGCGCCAGATGCTGCACGAGATCGGCCGCGAGCCGACGCCGGAAGAGCTCGCCGAAAAACTTTCGATGCCGCTCGAAAAGGTCCGCAAGGTGATGAAGATCGCCAAGGAACCGATCTCCCTTGAAACGCCGATTGGCGACGAGGAAGACAGCCATCTCGGCGATTTCATCGAGGACAAAAACACGATCCTGCCCATCGATGCGGCGATTCAGTCGAACCTGCGCGAGACGACGACGCGCGTGCTCGCCTCGCTGACGCCGCGCGAAGAGCGCGTCCTGCGCATGCGCTTCGGCATCGGCATGAACACCGACCACACGCTCGAAGAAGTCGGCCAGCAGTTCTCAGTGACGCGCGAACGCATCCGCCAGATCGAGGCGAAGGCGCTGCGGAAACTGAAGCATCCGAGCCGGTCACGGAAGCTGCGAAGCTTTTTGGATAATTAAGAGAAGCCCCGGCATTGTCCGGGGCTTTTTTTAACTACCGTACGATAGGAGATGTTGGACTGCACTGCCTGCAAGCGCGAAGATTGTGCGCGGGGTGAACAGATTCACAGACACTTTACGGAAGCCGCTTTATTGGAGAGCGTGCAATTGATTGTGATCGCATGATTGCGGTTACGGCTTACCGACTAATAATCTAGCGGCGGATAGTCCGCGCTTTTTGCGAATTATCCGCCGCTGCGTCGTTTGGATTTTTATCAAACGAAAGTTCTACTCGACTTTCGTGGTGACTTTGAACTTGTCCCACGTGCCAATAGCGCCTTGACCAAACAGGCGTTCGGAGAGGGGAATCGAAACGCTCAGCTCAGGCGCATCCGGATGTTGATACGGAAAGGCGTCCAGCAAGCTGAAGAGCCCGTGACCGATGACAAAAGAGTTCAGCCTGTCTTTCAGCGGCTCGCCGTCGCCAGGAGAAGGGGCATAGCCGGTGTAAGGCACACCCTGCTTGTCGAGAGGTACGCCGACATTGTCGACACGCGCAAACAGGGTTCCGTCAAGAAAATACTCGACATATGACGCATCAGGCCCGCGGGAATAGCGAATAGACACTTTGTGTTTCTTGCCGGGTTTAAGGGGGGTTTCGGCAATGATCTGAGTATAGGCGAGCGATAATGGGGTGCCTGGGCTTCCCGTCACCGTTGTGGGAAGGCGTTCAATTAACGCAAAAGCCGTGTCGCCGGAAACGAACCAGTCGAACAATTGTCCTGTTTCGAAATTGATCATATTAAGGACGACGCCGGCTTGCTGGCCTTGCCGCGCGACTTCCGTATAGGGAACATCGCAGGGCGCGCCGACCCATGCATAAGATCCGGGAGGGCCATAGCAGCCCTGGATCAACCGTTGTGATATCGTGCCAGGCGTTTGTGCGGTGATTTCGGCGCTAAACTCCAACGAACCGTGTTCCGGCACTGGAAACGTCTCGGTGCTAATTGCGATGTACTTAAGATGATCGAATACGCTGAAATCGGCGCCGACATGAAACGGCGCGGCGGCCACCGTTACGCCTTGATTCGTGACATTGAGCGTTCCGCCCGCAGCCAATTCAAGCGGCCCGTAAATATTAGCCCACTTCTGAAAATACTCTGTCTGGTTTCCGGCGTCGTAATGGATGACCGAATTCTTGAGACTCTGCGCCCCAGCGGGCGCGCCGCAAACTGTCGCAGCAACCAGGCATGTGGCGAAACACGCATGGCGCAATTTGACTTTGAGTTCAGTGTACATTCTATACCCCTTCTATCCCCGTTCTGGGGAGGTTTAATCATCCTCAAATTGAATGGATGATGCCGCGAGATTGACATGGTTTTTGTCCATTCAATAGCGGAATCACGGGGCGTTAATGTCGGGATTTTTTCTTGGGGATGTCGCTAAGTTAGCGAGTTGATTTTGTTACGCAAAGCGTGATTCTTGAATCCTTCTAGAATAAGGCGTCAATGGCGTAGTTCGAGCAAAGAATGGGCGGTGGTAGCGCACAAAAATTTACCGGCGGCATGAACATTGACCACACGCTCGAAGAAGTCGGCCAGCAATTCTCAGTGACGCGTGAACGCATCCGCCAGATCGAAGCCAAGGCGCTGAGGAAGCTCAAGCATCCGTCAAGGTCGAGGAAATTAAGGTCTTTCCTGGATAACTATGAAAAAACCCCGCCTTATGCGGGGTTTTTTGTTGTCTCGCCTCGCCGACTGCCTATCTTGCTCTGTAGGCGAACAGTCTGCGCGTCGGCATATAGCTGCGTTTCGGGCTGATTTTTGAGCGAATTCTCTGAGGGGCGGCATGAAGATTTTAAAGGTTGGATTATTTGCGCTCGGCGCTATCGCGGCGATCGGCGCTTGGTGTGCGTTGGCTGTTTTTGGGGGGCTCTACGGCTGGTGGATGACGCCGATCGCCGAGAAGGGCGACCACGAAGCGTTTTTCGCTGAAGCGACGCAACTGATAGACGACAACAATGCCGGTAATGCGGCGTTCATTCTCATCCGCGATGGCGAAGTCGCCGGCGAGTATTATGCGCCGACTGAGCGCGAAATCGACGCGCAGACGGTGTTTCCCACGGCGTCCTTCAGCAAGTGGATCACCGCTTTTGGGGTGATGAAACTCGTCGACGAAGGAAAAATTTCTCTCGACGAGCCGGTCTCTGCCTATCTGACGCGGTGGAGCCTGCCTGACGGCCCCTTTGACGAAAGCGGCGTCAGCGTAAGGCGCTTATTGAGTCACATGGCTGGCTTGACGGACGGACTAGGCTTCGGCGACTACGCCGCCGATGAAACGCTGTTGTCCGTGGAGGAAACCTTGGCGAACCCACGGGCCTCGTCAGGGCGCGACGTCAGCATTGAAGTTGGTGCGGAACCGGGCGGGGAGTTCGTCTATTCGGGCGGCGGATATCTCATCCTGCAGCTTCTGATCGAAGAAGTTTCCGGTCAGGATTATGAAAGTTTCATTCGCGACAACATGCTTGCGACGCTCGGTATGACGCAATCGTCTTTCCGGTTCATCGGCGATATCGAGGGCGCAACCCAGTCCTTTGACGCTTCCGGCGCGCTCGCGCCGCAGTTTCAGTACGCCGCCGCGGGCGCGACCGGCTTTTCAAGCTCCGTCGCCGACCTTCTCAAGCTTGTCACCGCGCTTACAAATGAAGGCGACAGGTTCATCCTGCAGCCGGCCACGCTCGCTTCCATGCGCCAGCCGGAGGCTCATGTTTTCGGCAGTCCGATCTGGGGGCTTGGGACCATCTTGTTTGCACCGACAAAATCCGGCGATTTCATATACGGGCATGACGGCGCAAATGAGCCAGCCATCAACGTGTCGGTACGCATCAATCCTGACAATGACGACGCCTATATCATGCTGGTGAATGGACATCCGTCGCTCGCGTCCGACATCGGCGGTGAGTGGGTGCTCTGGCAGACCGGGATGCCGGATATTCTTTCAACCGAGAAGGCGATTAAGAGCGCCCTGGCGCCCGCCGTCATCGGCTCGCTGGTTATCCTGATCCTTGCGATCTTCCTTTCAAGGCGGATATTTTTGTCCGCGAGGGCTTAATACGCTTCGCAGCTGTTAAAGATGGCGCGAAAGCCTTGCCGTCTGATTGAACACAGCGAATCGCGCAACATAAACGTCTCAAACGGAGTGCACCCCCATGCCCGCGCCCGTCGGCTCGAAAGCCAACAAGTCGAAATTCGATTGCTATGACGATCTCGCCGAGGACGAGCCCTACTTCGTCATTCGCGCCGGCGATCCGTTGTCCGATGCGCTGATCGAACTCCATGCCTATATCGGCGCAGGGCAGGCGGGGGCGGCGCATAACAAGCTCGCCGAAATCATGGAGCTGACCCGCGACCGGCCGCCGCGCCCGTCGGACTCGCCGAAATACCGCGAAACTTTCGCCATCTCCCAGGCCATGGAAGTCTGGCGCCGCAACAAGCCTAAAGCCTGAGCAGCGCCGGGCGAAAAATCCGCATCGCCTCATCCTGAGGGCCCCTATTCTTCGTCCTTCGAGACGCCAAACCTTCGGTTTGCCCCTCAGGATGAAGAAAAGGGGCGTCTCGTAGGATGGTGATCGGATAGCCGCCGCCTTTGTTCCGACGCGTGATGTGCTAGACTCCCTGCGGGTGCGAAACCGGGAGGATGCCGTGGGACGGGTCAAATCAATCATACGCAACATTGTGGCCGGCGCGACCGCGCTGGCGGTGGGCTCATGCGCGTCGACGGGCGGGCCGCTCGGCATTTCCGACGAGCAGGGCCTTGCGCTCGGCAATCAGGAACATCCGAAAATCGTCGCGGCGTTCGGCGGCGAGATGAACGATCCGCAACTGACGGCTTATGTGCGGCGCATCCATGACAAGCTGATCGCAGCGGGAGAATTCCCCGACGCGCCGCAGGCGCCGGTGAAAATCACGCTGCTCGACAGTCCGGTGGTCAACGCCATGGCGCTGCCCGGTCATGTCTATGTGACGCGCGGGCTGCTGGCGCTGGCGAACAGCGAAGCGGAAGTCGCCGGCGTCATCGGCCACGAGATCGGCCACATCTATGAGCGCCACACGGCGCAGCGCGTCAGCCGTACCAATCTCGCCGGCATTGGCGCCGCCGCCGTGGCGATCCTTACCGGCGATCAGGACACGGCGCAGATGGCGGGACAGGCGGCGCAGCTTTACCTGCTGAAATTCTCTCGCACGCAGGAATATGAAGCCGATATGGTTGGCGTACGGATGTTGGCCGCAGCCGGGTACGATCCCATCGGGCAGGCGGAGTTTCTTGACACGCTCGGCAAATGGTCGGCGCTTGAAGGCCAGATCGCCGGCGCGGAACGTCCGCCGGAATTTCTCTCGACCCACCCGAACACGCCGGAGCGCGTGCGCCGCGCGGCGCAGGAAGCGCAGGTTCAGGGCGCGGGCAGCGGCGCAGGCCGGGAGCGCGACGTTTATCTCGCCAATATCCAGGGCATGCTCTATGGCGACGATCCGGTGAAGCAGGGCTTTATTCGCGGCCGCGACTTTATCCATCCGACCATCGGCATCGCCTTTACCGTGCCGGCGGGATTTGAATTGCAGAATTCTTCAACGGCGGTGCTGGCGCGCTCGGCCCAGACCGGCGCGCAGATGCAGTTCACCGGCGCAACGGCGAGCGAAAGCCCGCAGCAGATTATCGACGGACCCCTGTCGGAAAGCCTCGGCGTCAATCTCGGCGCGTCGCGGGCGATGACCATTGGCGGGCGCACCGGCGCAGTGGGACAGGCTCAGGCCAACACGCAGAGCGGCGTCGTCGATGTCACCGCCTATGTTGTCCGCTGGCAGGGAACGATGAACTATATCTTCCTGTGGGTCTCGCCCGCTAACGCATCGCGGCAGTTGCAGCCGCAAATCACCAGCAGCGTGCAAAGCCTGCGTGCGGTTTCCATGCAGTCCGCCAACACGCCGCCCGCGACTCGCGTCGATGTGGTGACGGTGCAGCGCGGCGACACGCCCGCCAGCATCGCGCGCACCATGGCGTTCGACGCGTATAAAGAGGAGCGCTTCCGGGTGATGAACGCCATTGGCCCGAACGAGGCGTTGCGCGCCGGAGACCGCGTCAAGCTGGTGCGCTGACCCGGCTTTTCGCAGGCGCATTCGATCTGCATGCGGGCCTTGCGCGGGCGGGCGCAATCGCTAAGGTTCGGCGCGACCAAAACCCTTTCCAAACAGGACTTACAGGAGATCAAGCATGGCTGTAGACGGCAAGTGGAACATCACCATCAAAACGCCCATGGGCGACCAGAACGCAACGCTCACCCTCAAGCAGGATGGAAGCGCGCTGACCGGTGAAATGTCCGGCGCGGCCGGTTCGTCTGCGATTGAGAACGGCAAAGTCGACGGCGACACGCTGAGCTGGCACGCCAAGGTGACCTCGCCCATGCCGATCACGCTTGAGTTTGCCGGCAAGACCGAAGGCGATGCGATTTCCGGCACGGTGAAGCTTGGCGCGTTCGGCTCCTCGACTTTCTCCGGCACGGCCGCTTAAGTCCGCGCAATGATGAAGATCGCCGCCGGATGGGCCCTCTTGTGCGCCGGCGCCGCGCTTGCGGCGTGTGGCGGCGATCAATCATCGGCCGAGAATGCGGCCGCCAAGATGGCGGCGGTTGAAGCGGCGCCGGAAACCGAACCTGACCGATATGTCGCTGCGGAAAAATCCGCCGCCAGCCTGAACGCGCTCGGCGAAGCCTTCGTCAAACTCTCGCTCGGCATCGGCGAACATGATGCTGCGTTTGTCGACGCCTATCACGGTCCCGAAGAATGGGCCGAGGCGGCGAAATCTGAAGCGCGGTCTCTCGACCAGCTCGAGCAGGATGCGCAAGGACTTCTTATTTCCGTTGCCCGCGCGAATGGAGAGGAAGCCTCCATACGCGGCGCCATGCTGGAAAAACTCACGCGCGCGGCGCTGACCCGCATTCAAATGGTCAAGGGCCGCACCTTCTCCTTCGATGAAGAAACGCGGCTGCTCTACGATGTCGTCGCGCCTCAATATGATATGGCGGAATTCGACGCGGCGCTGGTTGAAATCGACGCGTTGTTGCCGGGCGAGGGAACGCTCGCCGACCGCGTTGACGCATTCCGCAATTCGCTGGCGGTGCCTTCTGACAAGCTGCAAGAGGTGTTCGATGCGGCTATCGCCGAGTGCCGCAAACGCACGCTGGCTCAGTATGATCTGCCAGACGATGAACGCTTTCGTCTTGAGTTCGTGACGGACAAACCCTGGAGCGGTTACAACTGGTATCAGGGCGGCCATGAAAGCCTCATTCAGGTCAATACGGATTTTCCGATCATTATCGACCGCGCTGTCGATCTGGGTTGCCACGAGGGCTATCCCGGTCATCACACCTGGAATGTGCTGCTGGAGCGCGATCTGCTCAACGGCGCGGGCTGGATCGAGTATTCCGTTTATCCATTATTCTCGCCGCTTTCGGTGACGGCGGAAGGATCGGCCAATTACGGCATCGAACTCGCTTTTCCGGGCGCGGAGAAAATAGCGTTTGAACGCGATGTCCTGTTTCCCATCGCCGGGCTCGATCCGGCGGAAGCTGCGAAACTGGAAGCGCTCAACGAATTGCGGGAAAAACTTTCCCATGCCCGCAATATGATCGCGCGCGATTATCTCGACGGCCGCATCAGCCGCGATCAAGCGATAGAGTTGAGCGTGAAATACCGGCTGGAATCGCGCGAACGCGCGGAACAAAGCATTCGATTCATCGAGACCTATCGCGGCTATGTGCTGAACTACAATCTCGGTCGCGACCTGGCGGCGGATTATGTCGCGCGCAACGCCGTGAACGGACGCAGCCGCTGGGACGCATTTGAAACGCTGCTCACAACGCCGCTGTCGGCCTCTGACATCGCCGGCAAGGGCGTCGCAGAAACCGCCGCGGGCAAGGAATGAAACTCAAAACGATCGTGCAGCGCGTTCACCTCTGGGCGGGCTTGCTGCTTGGCGTTCAGGTGCTGCTGTGGATGGCCAGCGGCGTCGTGATGAGCATTTTTCCGATTGAACTGGTGCGCGGGGAAACCAGCACGTTTGTTTCCGAACCGATTGCGCTGGACGCGGCGGCCTATGCTTCGCCCGGCGGCATTATTGCACAGGCCGAAGGCGTCACCTCCGTCGAGCTTCGTCGCTTCATGGGCCGCCCCGTCTATCTGGCGACATGGCCCGGCGGCGCGGCGGCGATGTACGACGCGCAAAGCGGCGAGAAGATCACGCCGCTGAAAGAGGCGCAGGCGCGCAAGGTGGCCGAGCAGGATTATGTGGGCGCGGGCAAGATCATCAGCGCGGCGCTGATGACCCATCCGCCCCACGAATATCGCGGCGCGACGCCTGTTTGGCGCATGGATCTCGACGACCGTCTGCACACGCGCATCTATGTTTCTCCCGACACGGGCGAGGTTCGCGCACGGCGCAACGACATCTGGCGTGTTTACGACTTCTTCTGGGCGCTGCACATTATGGATTATGATGAGCGTACAAACTTCAATAGCTGGTGGCTGCAACTGTTCGCCGCGTCGGGCTTTGTCTTTGCCTTGTCCGGAATCATCATCGTCATCTACCGGCTGCGGCGCGGTCGCTACGGCAATGATCTGAAACTTGCAGCCGGCGCCAAGCCGCGCAAACCGGTTGCGAGTTCTGAACAGGTGCGCGAATAAAAACAAACGGCGCTAACGGCGCCGTTGTGAAGCAATTCAAAAATTTGAAAATCTAGAACGCGAAGTAGATCGGTTCCGGTCCCTGCGGTTGCTGCTCAGAGCCTTCCTTGGACTTTTTGGTTTCAGTCGCCTTGGACTTCTGCTTTTCTTCCGGACACTCTTCCGGGTGCGTTTCCTTGCTGGCGAGCGTCGTAGTCTCAGCCGGCTCGGCGCGGGAGAAGCTGTGCAACACGCCTTTGAAATCGAATATCCTCGATTTGCTAGCTTCGGCGTCTATGGTGATGAATTCCGCGACGGGTTCGGGAGCAGGAGTGGCTTTGGCGCTGGCGTGAGCCGCACCCATGCTGAACCCGATAGACATCGCGGCTGCGAGAATCGTGATTCTGGCGATCTGCATGGCTGGCACCCTCTCTCCGGTGCGGAATATGCGCCTGACCGGCGTGAAACCGCAAGCGCTTTTCCGGACGAACAAAGCCGGAATGTCTTACGATGAGGTAATAATTTCGCGAGGGGCCGACATTTGTGGCGCCGCAACAGCGGTTTGCCACCCGGAGACGGCGGAAAAACGCCGCCTCCGGGCGGGAAAATCGAGCCTGATCAGGCGTTGAGGGCGTCTGCGGCCGGCATATAGGCGCAGTCCAGCGCTTCCGACACCGCCTTATAGGTCACATGGCCCTTATGGACGTTGAGACCGTCCCGCAGGTGCTTGTTTTCCTTCAATGCGCCAATGCCCTTGTTGGCGAGCTGTAGGCCAAATCCGAGGGTCGCATTGTTAAGGGCGTGGGAGGAAGTCAGCGGCACGGCGCCCGGCATGTTGGCCACGCAATAATGGATGACATCGTCGACCACATAGGTCGGATCCTGATGGGTGGTGGCGTGCGAGGTTTCGAAACAGCCGCCCTGATCAATGGCCACATCGACCAGCACCGAACCGGCTTTCATGCCTTTCAGCATTTCGCGGGTGACGAGTTTCGGCGCCGACGCGCCGGGGATCAGCACGGCGCCGACGACAACGTCAGCCACATCGGTTTCTTCATCCAGCGCTTCATAGGTTGAATACCGCGTCTTCGCGCGGCCTTCGAACAGCTCGTCGAGTTCAGCGAGGCGGCGGTTGGAGCGATCGAGGATCGTCACGTCAGCGCCGAGACCGACCGCCATGCGCGCTGCATGGGTGCCGACGACGCCGCCGCCAATGACCAGCACTTTCGCCGGCAAGACGCCGGGAACGCCGCCCATCAACAGTCCGCGCCCGCCCTGATGCGCGGTCAGTGCGTAAGCTGCCGCCTGAATCGAAAGGCGTCCTGCGACTTCGCTCATGGGCGCCAGCAGCGGCAGGCCGCCCCAGGGATCGGTTACGGTTTCATAAGCAACGGCGGTGACGCCCGACTCCATCAATCCGCGCGCCTGCTTGGGATCGGGCGCCAGGTGAAGATAGGTGTACAGAATTTGTCCTTCGCGGAGCTGCACCCATTCGCCGGGCTGCGGCTCTTTCACTTTGACGATCATGTCCGCCTTGGCGAATACGGTTTTCGCATCCGGCGCGATCTTGGCGCCGGCGGCGACGTAATCGGCGTCGCTCGCCTTGATGCCGGCCCCGGCCCCGGTTTCGACCAGCACCTCATGGCCGGTCTGGACATATTCGCGGACGCTGCCGGGAACGAGCCCGACGCGGTATTCGTGGTTTTTGATTTCCTTTGGAACGCCTACCAGCATGGGATCCTCCCGAGGTTGATTTGGCGCGAACTATATTCACTTTTCCGAGTATATTTTTGATATCTTTCGGCCTTTACGCTATAAATCGACACGAAATTCATAAAAAGGCCGATTGGATGAATGAGATTCGCGCTATGGACCGGTTCGACCGGGCGATCCTGAAGGTGCTGCAGGAGGATGGCCAGGCGCCGTTCACCGAGCTTGGCGAGCGGGTCGGACTGTCTCCTTCGGCCTGCCACAAGCGGGTGAAGGAACTCTGGCGCACCGGCGTCATCACCCAGCAGGTCGTCATCGTCGATGAGCGCGAAGCCGGGCTGGAGACATCTGTCTTCGTTCAGGCGACTCTTAAAAATCAGCAACAGGCGACGCTCACTGCATTTGAAAAAGCGGTGACGCTCCATCGCGAAATCATGGAGTGTTACCTGATGGCGGGTCTTTCGGATTATCTGTTGCGCATACTTTGCCGCGACGGCGCCGACTATGAACGCATTCACACCGAGATTTTGACGCGGCTTCCGGGCGTCGACCGGGTGATTACAAATTTCTCGATCCGCAAAGTGTTCAGGCGCACGGCTATACCCTTGTAGAGTGGGCCGCTTTAAGGCGAAACGGCGCCCAATTAAGGCGGAAATGCGGCAGGTGTTAACAATACAATCCTTTGCCGCGCGCGGCTTTCAACAATGAAATTCAATTTGGCCTTAAGGTTTTAAACGCGCGGAAAATTTTACCGGCCATCGTTCTCTTGAGCTTTTTATTGTGAGGACGACATGCTGACCACTGCGCGAGTAGACATCCCTGCACCGGTTGTTGCGCGTCTCAAGCACGCTGCGGAGTATTCCGACAATGTGAACGATTATGCGCGCGAAGATCTGGTGAGTTTCAAACGGCCCATCGCAGCCGCCTTCGCCCTTTTGGCGCCGGTGACCATGGCGTTCGCCTATTATTCGGGCGGGCCGTGGCTGACGGTGCAGATCGCCGGCGCGGTGGTGGTGATGGTCGCGGGCGGGCTTTACGTCATCGGTCGTCAGGAATGGCCGAAGATCGTGCATGAATTCCAGTCCAGCGTGATGGCCAAGCGCAAGGCGATCGCCGATCTGCGCTGCGGCTTCGGCGAATCGTCTTTCCTCAGCAATGGCCGGGCGCCGCATTTTTTCGAGCATGCCAATGGCGTGCTGGCGCTGGCGGACGCCGGTGACTTCAAGACGTTGTTCTTTGATATTTCGAAGGACGGTTCCGATCCGCGCTGGGCGCTGTATCAGAGCGGCGAAATGCGCCGCCGGGTCTGGCGCTGGCTGCGCCTGCCAGTCTCGCGCGAGGTGGTGAAATTCTCCACCGAAGGCGGCAAGCTCGCCCGCGTGGTCGATGCGCCGATGATCCCCTCTGTCGAGGCGTGGGAAGCGATCAATGTGGCCCTCGGAGAGCCCATGGATGGCGGAATCATCCATCGCGCCTTCGATGAAATCATCGACGATATGAAGCGGCTGATGTACTGAGCCGCTTTCGCCGCTGCGGCCACTTACAAATCCGGGGCGCCGCTGCTACATGGTCGCCATGGCGACCCTGATAGACACTCTTGGCGGCAAGGCCCGCCACCCCGAAAAGCAAAAACGCGAAGACTCGCCCGTCCTGCGCAAGCCCGACTGGATTCGCGTCAAGGCGCCGGTCTCAAAGGGCTTCAACGAGACCCGCGAGATTGTCCGCTCGAAAAACCTGCACACGGTTTGCGAGGAAGCGGCGTGTCCGAATATCGGCGAGTGCTGGGACAAGAAGCACGCGACCATGATGATCATGGGCGACACCTGCACCCGCGCCTGCGCCTTCTGCAATGTAAAGACCGGCATGCCGGCGCCGCTCGATGCGCAAGAGCCCGCCAATGTCGGCGATGCGGTCGCGGAGATGGGGCTGAAACACGTCGTCATCACCTCGGTTGATCGCGACGATCTGGAGGATGGCGGCGCTGAACATTTCGCCCAGGTCGTTCGCGAAATTCGCGCCCGCGCGCCGAACACCACCATTGAAATTCTGACGCCGGATTTTCTGCGCAAGGATGGCGCCGCGGAGATCGTTATCGATTCAACGCCGGACGTGTTCAACCACAATCTTGAAACCGTGCCGCGACTTTATCTCTCGATCCGTCCGGGCGCGCGCTATTACAATTCCATGCGCCTTCTGGAAAAAGTCAAAGAGCGCGACCCGAAAATGTTCACCAAGTCGGGGATTATGGTCGGGCTCGGCGAAACCCGTGAAGAGATCATGCAGGTGATGGACGATATGCGGTCCGCCGGCGTCGATTTCATCACCATCGGCCAGTATCTGCAGCCGACCCGCAAGCACGCGCCCATTGACCGGTTCGTTCATCCCGATGAGTTCAAGTCCTATGAAACGCTTGCCCGCGCCAAGGGTTTTCTCATGGTGTCGTCATCGCCCCTGACGCGCTCGTCGCATCATGCGGGCGAAGATTTCGCGCGGCTGCAGGCGGCGCGGGCGGCGAAGGGCGTTTAAGATGCTCAAGCTCTACGATCTTGCGCTTGGCGATGCGGCGCTGCGGCCCAGTCCTTATTGCTGGATTGTGAAATTTGCGCTGTTGCATAAGGGCCTTGAGTTCGAGACCGTTCCCGTCGGATTTGCCGACAAGGAAAAATATCCCGACGCTGAATACGGCAAGGTGCCTGTGCTGGTCGACGGCGAAGAGACGGTCAAAGACAGCGCCGCCATCACCGCATGGCTCGACAAAAACTATCCAGCCAGGCCGCTCACCGCGACGGCGGGCGAAGCAGCGGCGGCGGAGTTTTACCGCATGTGGATGCTGTCGTCGTTTTTTCCGGCGGTTGCGCCGATGCTGCTGACGCGCCTGCATGCGCTCGCGGCGGATGAAGACAAGACCTATTTCCGCAAGACCCGCGAAGCGCGGTTCGGCAAAGCGCTGGAAGAAATCGCTGCGCAGTCCGGCCAGAAAGAAAAGGTCGAGGCTGTGTTGCAGCCTTTGTCGGCGCCGCTGGGCCGGTTCCGGTTTCTCGGCGGCGATGCGCCCAATTTGTGCGATTACACCGTTGCCGGCTGCCTGATGTGGCCGCGCATCGCGACAGCGGATGATGTTTTCGAGACGCCGCAGGCGGTCGCGTCATGGATGGAGCGCATGCTCGATCTGTTCGACGGCTATGGGCGCAAGGCCAAGCGGGCCGCGTGACGTCGCGGCATACCCAAACCCATGTTCCTTACACGGCCGATCAGATGTTTGCGCTGGTCGCCGACGTGGAGCGTTATCCGGAGTTCCTGCCGTGGTGCGTCGGCCTGCGCATCATCGAAGAAGACAAAAGCGCGGGCACGCTGACCGCTGACATGATCGTCGCCTATAAGGTCTTTCGCGAACGCTTCCGCAGCCGGGTGCGGCTCGATGCTGAAAACAAACGCATCGAGGCCGCCTATGTGGACGGGCCGTTCCGCAATCTCGAAAACCGCTGGCGCTTCACCGACAAGCCGGAGGGCGGCTCCGTGATCGATTTCGAGATTGCGTTTGAGTTCAAGAATTTTCTGCTGCAGGCGACGGCGCAGGCGGTGTTCGACAAGGCTTTTTCGCGCATGAGCGAAGCCTTCGTGAAACGCGCGGAGGAAGTCTACGGCTGAGGCGCGCGATTATTCGATGCTGGTCTTCTGGATCTTGCTGTGTATCTCATTCAGTTTCATCAGCGCCGCCGAGCCGTAATAGTTCAGATATTCAGCGGTGAAAATTCCGGCGGCGATGGTCGGATCGTCCTCAAGCAATTCCTGCGCTTCTTCAATGCTCGCGACATTCAGAATGAACAGCCCGCGCTCGTTCGTTCCGTTTGACAGCGGTCCGGCGAGCACCAGCTTTCCATCTTCCGCCAGCCTGCCCATATTGGCGAAGTGCCCGCGAAACATCTCGCTGCGCTGATCCTTGTCGGTGATGTCCGCATCGGCGGGGCCGGTGCGCAGCATGACGAACACAAAGGGACGCATGCCGTAATCGTCGGCGCCGAGCTCCTGGGCGAGCGCCGCATCATAGGCGGCGGGCGCGGGAGTCTCCGCGTTCACGGCGGCGGGAATGAACAATGCGGCGGCGAGCAAAATCGAAATGAAGCGGTGATGCATACGGATTCCCTCAATTTTCCTGCGCGCCATTGTATATGAAATCCGGGTATATGAAATCCGGCGCTTGTCGCCGGGTTACCCGCCCAAACCCGTCAGCATCAGATGCAGCGCGGTTTCTGTCGCTTTGGTTCGGACAAAGTCGCGTGAGCCGTCGGCGAAAATCCGGCGCTCAGCGCGGATCAGACCCTTGCGGCCTGCGAGTCCGAACCAGACAAGACCCACCGGCTTGCGGTCCGTGGCGCCGGACGGTCCGGCGATCCCGGTGACGGAAACGGCGATGTCGGCGCGCGAATGGGCGAGGGCGCCTGCGGCCATGGCTTTCGCGACGGGCCCGCTCACGGCGCCGTGGCGTTCGATCAGCGCCGGCGCAACGCCGAGCATGTCGATCTTGGCGTCGTTGGAATAGGTGATGAAACCGCGCTCGAAAATCGCCGAGGCGCCGGGCACGTCGGTGAGCGCGCCCGCAACCATCCCGCCAGTGCAGGATTCCGCCGCCGCGACCATCAGGCCTTCAGCGCCGGCCTTGTCGATAATGGCCTGGGCGAGCGACCAGATGCGGTGGGTTTGGGTCACGGTCAGCCTTTAGCTTTTGTTATGCGTGTTGCTGATCTCGTCGCCGATATCGGCGTCGCGCATGATCTGGCGCGCCGCATCGAAATCATCGTCGGAAACGAGGATGCGCCGGGGCAGCGCGCCGATTGAGCCGTCCATGATGCTGGCGTGTTCGTCGGTGAGGATGAATTCGATTCCGGCGTCATTGAGCAGGCTCTGCACGAAAGACAGCAAGGCGGGTTTGTTGGCGCGGACGAGTTCTTTCAAGGGAAATCTCCTACTCTGACAGGGGGAGGGCGACGGTCGCCGTCGCCATGGCGGAAATGCCTTCGCGCCGTCCGGTGAAGCCGAGTTCTTCGGTGGTCGTCGCTTTTACCGAAACGCGCCGTTCGTCGATATTCAAAATCAGTGCGAGCGCGGCGCGCATGCGCTTGCGATGAGGGCCGATTTTCGGCGCTTCACAGATGAGCGTCACGTCGCAATGAGTAATCTTGCCCTTGCGAGCAGCGACCAGATCACGCGCCTTTTCCAGGAACAGATGGCTCGGCGCGCCTTTCCATTTTGCTTCCGATGGCGGGAAGTGATCGCCAATGTCGCCTTCGCCAATGGCGCCGAGGATGGCGTCAGTCAGCGCATGCATGCCGACATCGGCGTCGGAATGACCTTTGAGTTTTTTCACATGCGGAATTTCAACGCCGCAGATGATGACGGCGTCGCCATCCTCGAAGGCGTGAACGTCAAAGCCGTGACCGGTGCGATATTCCATCCGTTGCGCTTTTCTTCCCAATAAGGTCTCGGCCATGCCGAAATCTTCAGCCTGCGTCAGTTTCATATTATCTGGCGAACCGGGAACCAGCGCCACCGATAATCCGGCGGCTTCAGCGACCGCAGCATCGTCAGTGAGAGTCTGGCCTTCGGCGGCGCGCTGGGCGGCGAGGATCTTGCCGAAATGAAAGCCCTGCGGCGTCTGCGCCCGCCACAACGCCTCGCGCGGAACGGTGGCCGAAATCTTCCTGTCTGCGCCCTCGCGCTTGATGGTGTCGTGAACGGGCAGGGCGGCGATGGCGCCGTCATTTTTGTCGAGGGCGTTGATGACCCGGGTGATGGTGTTCGCGTCGATAAACGGGCGCGCCGCATCGTGGATCAGGACGCGGTGCGGCGGTTCAGCTTCGAGGCTTTCAAGACCGAGGCGCACCGAATCCTGGCGCTCGGCGCCGCCGGTGACGGGGGCGAGCAGTTTTTTGTATTTCAGGAGCGCGCCCATGGCGGCGTCATATTCCTCGCGGTCGTCGCGATGGATGATCACCCGCACGGCGTCGATGTCATTATGGGAAAGAAACGCCTCCACCGTCCGCGCGATCACCGCGCGCCCGGCGAGGTCGCGATATTGCTTCGGCCCGCCGGCGCCGGCGCGGCTGCCGCGCCCGGCGGCGACGATGATGGCGATGGTGTTGTATTTAGGCATGTGATCTCAAAGCGATTTGTAACTTCATGCTTTAACGGCTAAATACGCGCCAAGCCAACAACACTTGTGAAGAATGTTTTCAATCGCTGACATAAGTCTCAAAAACAACGTCGCGCTGGCGCCCATGTCGGGCGTTTCCGACCTGCCGTTCCGGCGGGCGGTCGCGCGGTTTGGCGCGGGGCTGGTAGTCTCGGAAATGACCGCCTGCGAGGAACTCATCAAGGGCCGCCCTGATGTCGTTCGCCGGGCCGAAGGCGATGGCGAGATCTTTCCGTTCGTGATACAGCTCGCCGGGCGCGAGCCGCACTGGATGGCCGAGGGCGCAAGGCTCGCTGAGGCCGCCGGCGCCGATGTGATCGACATCAATATGGGCTGCCCCTCGCGACAGGTGACCGGCGTTCTCTCCGGCTCGGCGCTGATGCGCAATCTCGATCACGCGCTGACCATGATCGAGGCGACGATTGGCGCGACGTCGAAACCCGTGACGCTGAAGATGCGTCTGGGCTGGGACTGGAATTGTCTCAACGCGCCGGAACTCGCGCGCCGCGCCGAAAGCGCGGGCGTTCAGATGCTGACCGTGCACGGCCGCACCCGCAATGACTTTTATAATGGAACCGCGAACTGGTCCGCCGTGCGCGCGGTGAAGGAGGCGACGTCGCTGCCGGTGATCGTCAATGGCGACATTGTCGACGCGGTGACCGCGCGCGACGCGCTGAGACAATCGGGCGCTGACGGCGTCATGATCGGGCGCGCGGCCACGGGGCGCCCATGGCTGCCCGGCGCTGTGGCGAAGGCGCTCGAAACCGGCGGGGCGGTAGTCGCGCCGATGCTTGAGGTGCAGCGCGAGGCGGCGATCACCCACTATAATGAGACCATCGAGCATTACGGCGCGCCGCTCGGGGTGCGAATGGCCCGCAAGCATCTGGCGGCGACGATTGATCATGCCGCAATCGACAGCGACCCGGCGCAACGCAAGGCGTTTCGCTCGGCGCTTTGCCGGATCGCTTCGCCGGAGCGGGTGGTCGAGGCCTTGAGCGGATTTTTCGAGGGGGATGCGGCCCTTCCGGAACGATCAGCCGCTTAAGCGATCCATGCCGGATCAGGTCAGGCCAGCCCGCCAAAATTTACCCTGTTTCATTTTGGCAACAAAAGTGTTGATTTTCGGCAACAACGGCAGCAACATCCCCTGAAGATTGGGGAAATTGTGGTTTGCCGATTGCAGATCAGGCTGGCCGGACGGCCGCCGGGGCTGTGGCCGGAAACTGAATAACGGGCGAGCATGGCCCCTGAAGATTGGCGTCGGGTTGAGTAGTCAGGACCAACACCAAACAGACAAAGCGGAGGGCGCTCCCGCTGGAGCGCCAGCCCGTCGCTTTATTCCGCAATGGGCGCTGTCGAACACGACGGTCGCGTCGGCGCTGATCGGCGCCGCCGTTGTCGCTTTTCTCACCACCTGGTTTTTGATGTCGCCGCTGGTCGAGCGCGTCGATCGCTCGATCCTGATGTGGATGATCATCGGCAATATCGTCATTGCCGCGGGCTTTGCCCTGCTGGTCGGCGTGCGCCTGCTGCATGTGTGGTCGAATCGGCGCCATCAACTCGCCGGCTCTCGCACCCATATGCAGCTTGTGGGTCTGTTTTCCGCGCTCGCGGTTATTCCGGCGGTCATCGCATTTCTGTTCGCTTTTACGATTTTGCGCGCCAGCCTCAACGATGTGTTCAGTGAACGGATCGATAAATATCAGGAAACGGCCCGCGACCTCGCCAACGCGCTTGTAGCGATCAAGGGCGCCGAGCTGCAGCAATCCATGCGCCTCATTGCCCAAGACGTTGCGCGCCAGGAGGAAGCAGGCGTCGGTTTTGAGGAAACGCCGATCAGCTTCCGCCGCTATCTGTACGCCCAGGCGCAGGTGCGGGGGCTTTCCGCGCTCTATCTGATCGACGGGGAAGGGCGCATCATCGTTCGCGCCGAGATCGAACCGGCGAGCTACGCGCTTCCCGCTGAAGCGCGGCTTGCGGATCTGCGCCGGGGCGAGCCGGGCGAGGTTTTCGTCTTTGGCGTCAATAATGACGCGACCTTCGACATGTTCCGCGGCGCGCTCGGCATTGGATATTATGGCGGCGGCTTTCTGGTCGGCTACCAGCCGGTGGATCCGGAAACGACGACCCGCCTGTTCGCCGTGCGCGAGGTGCGCGAAGACTGGCGCGAGGCGGAACTCGGCCGTTCGCGACTGGAGCGGGTTTTTCTCGCCGGTTATGTGGTGCTGGCGGTCATCATCCTGTTCGGCGCCATCTGGCTGGCGCTAGTCGCAGCAACGCGTCTGGTGCAGCCGATTGGCCGACTGGTGAACATGTCGGAGCGGGTTTCCGGCGGCGATCTCGGCGCGCGGGTTGAAGTCTATAAGGATGACGGCGAACTGGGCGCGCTGGCGCGGTCGATGAACCATATGACCGCGCAGCTTCAGACCCAGCGCGACGACCTAGTTGACACCAACCGTCAGTTCGATGAGCGCCGCCGCTTCACCGAAGCGGTGTTGTCAGGCGTGTCGGCGGGCGTGATCGGTCTCGCGGGCGATGGCCGCATCACCATCGCGAATAGATCCGCCGCCGATCATCTTGGCGAGGACGATACGCGCCTCACCGGCAGAAACATCGCCGACATCATGCCGGAGCTTGCGGAACTGCTGGAACGCGCGTCAGCGTCCGCAGAGTCCGAAGTCGGCGATCAGATCGATCTGACGCGCCATGGCCGCACGCGCACTTTAAATGTCCGCATCGTCAAGGATACGGACGGAAAGCGCGACCGCTTTGTTGCGACCTTTGACGACATCACGCAGTTGATCGCCGCGCAGCGCAATGCGGCGTGGGGCGATGTGGCGCGCCGGATCGCCCATGAAATCAAGAACCCGCTGACGCCGATCCAGTTGTCAGCGGAGCGCCTGCGGCGGAAATATCTGGGGGAGATCACATCAAACCCGGAAGTGTTCGAGCGCTGCACCGAAACGATCATCCGGCAGGTCAATGATATTGGCCGCATGGTCGATGAATTCTCGTCTTTCGCCAGAATGCCGAAGCCGGTGATCGGCGCGGAAGATCTGCGCGAGCTGGTCAAGGCCGCCGTCTTCCCGCAGAAAGTGGCATTCGCCGATGTCGACTTCACTGTGGAAACCCCGGATGCGCCGGTGATGGCTGAATGCGACGGCCGCTTGATCGTTCAAGCCTTGTCCAATCTGTTAAAGAACGCGGCGGAATCCATCGGCGCGCGCATCGCCGGTGAAGAAAACGGCGCGCCCGGAAAAATTGTCGTGCGTATGGAAACCAAAGGCCCGCTGGCGCGCATTCACATTATTGATAATGGCATCGGCCTGCCGAAGGCAGAACGCCATCGCCTGGCGGAACCGTATATGACGACGCGCGCCAAGGGCACCGGCCTCGGCCTCGCCATCGTCAAGAAGGTCGCTGAGGAACATGGCGGATCGCTGGAATTCGCCGACGATAACAGTCTGGGCGCTACCGGCGCGCGGATCACGATTTCATTGCAAGGGGCTTCATCGAAGGGGGCTGCCGGCGGCGCGCAGGTCGCGGCGGCGGCGGAGTAAGAACAGGGAAGAGGTAGGCAGATGAGTATCGACGTATTGGTGGTCGACGACGAGCAGGACATTCGCGAGTTGATCTCCGGCATTCTGGAGGACGAAGGATTTTCACCGCGCATGGCGGCGAATTCCACAGCAGCCATGGCGGCGGTGCGTGATCGCCTGCCGTCGCTCGTCATTCTCGATGTCTGGCTGCAAAATTCGGCGATGGACGGCATCGAAATTCTTGAAGCGCTGAAAAAGCTGCATCCTGATCTTCCGGTCGTCATCATTTCCGGGCACGGCACGATCGAAACAGCGGTCGCCGCAATCAAGAAGGGCGCCTATGACTTTGTCGAAAAGCCGTTCAATGCGGACCGGCTGATCCTCGCCGTCAATCGCGCGCTTGATACTGCGCGGCTGGTGCGGGAAAATTCTGAATTGCGCGAGCGCGCGCCTGACTGGGGTCTGATCGGATCTTCTGCCGCCGTATCGACGCTTCGCAATGTCATCGAACGCGTCGCCGATGCACGTTCGCGCGTCCTGATCTCCGGCCCGCCGGGGTCAGGCAAGGAAATGATCGCCCGCCTGCTTCACTCGCGATCGAGCCGCAGCTCAAGGCCGTTTGTCGTTGTCAGCGCGGCATCGATTGCGCCGGACCGGATGGAAGAGGAATTGTTCGGCATCGAAGGCGAAGGCGGCGCCGACGGTATGATCGGACTGATGGAAAAAGCCCATGGCGGCACGCTGATGTTCGATGAGATTTCGGACATGCCGCTGGAAACGCAGGGCAAGATTTTGCGTGTGCTGGTCGAACAGCGCTTCAAGCGCGTCGGCGGACAAAAAGCGGTGGAGGTTGATGTCCGCATTGTCTCGACGACGTCGCATGACCTCTTGGCGCTGGCCAGCGATGGGCGATTCCGCGAAGATCTGTTCCACCGGTTGAATGTTGTGTCCATCAACGCGCCGGGCCTGAATGAGCGCCGCGAAGACATTCCGGCGCTGACCGCGTTCTTTGTCGATCGCATCGCCAAATCGTCGGGCCTGCCGAAACGGCCTCTGTCGTCGGAAGCCCTGGCGGCGCTGCAGGCCTGCGCCTGGCCGGGCAATGTGCGCCAGTTGCGCAACGTAATCGAACGCACGCTGATCCTTATGGGCCGCGATCCGGAGATCGAGATCACGTGCGAACATCTGCCGACGGAAGTGATGGATTCGGGGCTCACCATCCCGGCGGGCGAGGGGCTGGAACAGATCATCACCCTGCCGCTCCGCGAAGCGAGAGAGCGGTTCGAACGTGAATATCTGATTGCACAGATCAACCGGTTCGGCGGCAATATCTCCCGGACGGCGGCCTTCATCGGCATGGAGCGGTCGGCGCTGCACCGGAAACTCAAAGCTCTCGGCGTTAACGGACAAGTGCGCATAGAAAGCGCATAATTCGGTTTCGAATCGCATGGCGCCCCGAAGCAGGCGGCAAGACAGAGGAATAAGACATCATGCGCGTGATCGTTTGCGGCGCCGGCCGCGTTGGCGTCGGCATTGCCCGGCGCCTGTCGCGTGAAGGCAACGAAGTGACGGTGATCGATCAGTCGAAAGATCTGATCCGCGCTGTGACCGAGCGCCTTGACGTGCGCGGCGTCGTCGGCAACGGCGCATATCCCGAAACGCTGGAAGAAGCGGGCGCGCGCGAGGCCGACATGGTCATCGCCGTGACCTTTTCCGACGAAGTCAACATGGTCTCGTGCCAGATCGCCCATTCGCTGTTCAACGTGCCGACCAAGATCGCCCGCATCCGCGCGCAGGGCTATCTCGATCCGCGCTACTCGGACATCTTCTCGCGCACCCACCTGCCGATTGACGTGGTGATTTCGCCGGAGCGCGAAGTTTCCGAAGCGATCATCCAGCGCATGTCGACGCCGGGCGCGTTTGAAACCAAGTCTTTCGTCGACGGAAAAGTCTGGGCGGTTGGCGTCAAACTTGCGGAGGATTGCCCGATCATCAATACGCCGCTGCGGCAGGTGGCGGAATTGTTTCCCGATCTGAAGATCACCATCGTCGCCATCAAGCGCGAGGAAAATATCTGGCGCGCCCATTCCGGCGATCAGCTTGAACCGGGCGACCAGATTTTCTTCATCGCCGACCGGAATGATGTGACGCGCGCGCTTGAAATCATGGGCGAGGCGGGCCGGCAGGCGCGCCGGGTCATCATCATCGGCGGCGGCAATGTCGGCCTGTTTGTCGCCAAGGGGCTTGAAAAAATCGGGTCGATGAAAATTCGCCTTATCGAGCATAACCGCAAGCGTGCGGAATTGATCGCCGAAGAACTGGAGCGAACGATTGTGCTGCAGGGGGACGGCCTCGACAGAGCGATCCTGCGTGAAGCGGGCGTCGCTGATGCGGAAACGGTCGTATCGGTCACCAATAATGATCAGGTCAATATTCTCGCGTCTGTGGTGGCCAAGCGCGAAGGGTCGCGACGCGCTCTGGCGCTGATCAATGATCTCGATTACGGGCCGATCAGCGAGGCCGTCGGCGTCGACCGTTTTGTCGATCCGCGCGCGACGACGATTTCGACGATCCTGCAGCATATTCGCCGCGGCCGCATCAAGGGCGTTTATTCGCTGTCCGACGGCGCGGCGGAATTGATCGACGCCATCGCGCTGGAGACGTCGCCGCTGGTCAACAAGCCGCTGCGCGAGGCGAACCTGCCGGAAGGCGTGATGATCGGCGCGGTCTATCGCGACGGCGCCGTGCAAATGCCCACCGGAGATATGGTGATCAACGCCGGCGACCGCGTCGTGCTGATGTCGATGCGCGAGAATGTGAAAGACGTTGAACAGATGTTCCGTGTCAGCATTGAATATTTTTAACGCCAGCATGCGCAAGGCGGCTGCATGGCGTTAACGAGCATTCTGCGCTCGTCGGCGATCCTGCTGTGGATCATTGCAGCAGCTATGTTCGCGCCGATGGCCCTTGCCTTTATGGGCGGTGAGGAAAGCGCGGGCGCCTATCTGTTTGCCGCCGCCGCCGCCGTGCTGTTCGGCGCCGGCGCTTTCGCCACGTCGCTCGGGCGGCGCCATCCGTCGGGATTTCGCGGCGCGTTGATCGTGGTGCTGGTCTGGTGGATGATGATCCCGATTTTCGCCGCCATGCCGATCATGGCCGAGGGGCTCTCTTTCGCCGACGCCTATTTCGAGGCAGTGTCGGCGATCACCACCACCGGCGCATGGCTCTCGAACGAGGGCGCCATCGCCAGTCCGGCCGGCGCGTTGTGGCGGGCGATCCTGCAATGGCTTGGCGGGCTCGCATCGCTCGCCATCGCCGCCGCGATTTTCATCCGCCCCGCGTTCATTGGCATCGATACGCTGCTGCCGCCATTCTCGCGCGGAGAACGGGATTCATATTTGCGGCCTTTGCGCAACGCCGTCGTATCCTTTGCGGCGGTTTATGCGATCGTCACGCTCGCGGCGTTTTCAGCCATCGCCATCGCTGGCGCGCCGACCTTCGATTCCATCATCATGGCGTTGAGCGTTGTCGCCTCTGGCGGGTTTATCCCGCATGAGGCTGGCGTTGCGGGCTACGGCGCCGGGATCGAAGTTCCGTTGTTCTTTTTCACACTGCTCGGCGGGGTGAATTTCATTCTCATCGCCCGCGTGATGAAGGGCCAGCGGGAGAAATTGCGCGATATTGAAACTGGCGCTTTTCTGCTGATCGTTATCTGGGCGGCGGTGCTGTTCTGGGTGACGGCCGGGGCGGGGGACGTGGTTCTTCTCGGGCCGCAACTTTTCAACGCCGCTTCGCTGGTGACAACGAATGGTTACCTGATCGGCGAACCCCCGCCGCTGTTGGTTGCGCTTGTAACAGCAATTATCGGCGCGGCGGCGGTGTCCACGGCGGGCGGGTTCAAGGTCTTGCGCTGGCTGGTCATCATGCGCCGCGCTCGAGAGGAAATCCGGCGGCTGATCAGCCCGAACGCCGTTCTTGGCGCCCGTCAGGTCGCCAATGAGCTTGGCGTGTGGATTCACTTTCTTGTCTTCACGCTGACCCTTGCCGCGCTGTTGATGGCGCTCTCCATCGGCGGCCATCCGTTTGAACATGCGGCGTCGGCGGCGGTGGCGGCGCTCAGCAATGCCGGCCCGCTTTTGGCTCTTGCAGGCGATGGGGCGGGCGGTTACGCCGTGTTTGAAGAGCCGTTGCGCTGGCTTTTGCTGGTCGGGATGATCCTTGGCCGGCTTGAGGCGGCGGTGGCGCTCGCCCTGGTCAATCGTGCTTTCTGGAGATGGTGAACCATGCCGCGTATCGCTTATGTCAACGGTCAGTATGTGCCGCAAAGCCAGGCGGTCGTTCATATTGAAGATCGCGGCTATCAGTTCGCAGACGGAATATATGAAGTCTGCGTCGTCGTTGACGGCCGCTATTGGGATATGGAAGGCCACCTCGTACGGATGACGCGGTCGCTGAACGAACTTCGCATGCGCGCGCCCATGGAAATGGCGGCGCTGAAAGTCGTGATGGGCGAGGTTGTACGCCGCAACCGGCTGAAGAATGCCCTCGTTTACATGCAGGTCACGCGCGGGGTGGCGCCGCGCAACCACGCTTTTCCAGCAGCGAACACGCCGCCGGCGCTTGTCATCACCGCGCGCCGTTTCGATTTCAATCAATCGGATGCAAAAGCGGCGAAAGGCATCTCCGTCATCACCCATCCCGACATTCGCTGGGGCCGGGTTGACATCAAGACCGTGGGGCTCCTGCCGAATGCACTGGCCAAGGAAGCGGCGACCCAGGCCGGCGCGGCGGAGGCGCTACTGGTGCGCGATGGTTATGTGACGGAATGTTCGGCATCGAACGCATGGATCGTCGACAAGACGGGCGCGCTGGTCACCCATCCCAAATCCAACGCGATCCTTGGCGGCATCACCCGCCAGACCGCCATCGCCTGCGCCGAGGAACTGCAGATCAAGGTCATCGAACGCCCGTTCACGCTGGAGGAGGCAAAGGCGGCGCCGGAAGCATTCCTCACTTCCGCGACGTCCTTTGTCATGCCGATTATCGCCATCGACGGCGCGCAAGTCGGCTCCGGCGAGCCCGGCCCGGTGGCGAAACGGCTTCGTGAGGCCTATAAAGCTCGCTGCTCAAGAGGTTGAAAACAAAAGGCTTTGCCCGCGATTGCTTGGCGCCCAGCCGGCGCGCCCAAAGCGCGGCGTTCAAACAGGTTGCAGCATCACGATTTCCACGCCAGAATGATTGCTGCGCTGCAAAATAAAAAACAATCAACCGACTCGGAGAAGCGGGACAATGAACGATAAAAAGCAAAACTTGCAGGACACGTTCCTGAACCATGTCCGCAAGGCGAAAATCCCGGTCACGATCTTTCTGGTAAATGGTGTGAAACTGCAGGGCATTGTCAGCTGGTTTGACAATTTCTGCGTGCTGTTAAAGCGCGATGGGCACGCCCAGCTTGTTTATAAACACGCGATTTCGACCGTGATGCCGCAAGGGCCCGTCGCTCTTTGGGACGGGGAAGAAAACGGCGAATAACGCATTCGTCCGTTTAAGACCTGCGCCGCCTTTCATGTTATGACCCGTTTGACGCGTTCCCTTTTGGGGTTCGCGTCCGAAAGCATTTGTTATGTCAGACTCAGAATTTGAAGAGAATTCATTCGCTATCGTCGTGCACCCTGCGGTGCGCGGCGATGAACGTCTGCGCGATCCGCAGGCGCGCCTAGAGGAAGCTGTCGGCCTGGCGGCGGCGATTGAACTGGACGTCGTCGAGGCTCTGATTGCGCCGGTGGTCAAGCCGCGCGCAGCGACGCTGCTCGGCTCCGGCAAGATCGAGGAGATCAATGCGAAACTCGCGGCGCATCAGCCGCGCCCGTCGCTGGTGATTGTCGATGGCGCGCTGACGCCGGTGCAGCACCGCAATCTCGAAAAGGAATGGAATGCGAAAGTGCTCGATCGCACTGCGCTTATTCTGGAGATTTTCGGCGCGCGCGCGCAGACAGCGGAAGGACGCTTGCAGGTCGAACTTGCTCACCTCAACTATCAGCGCTCGCGGCTGGTGCGGTCATGGACTCACCTTGAACGCCAGCGCGGCGGGGCGGGCTTTCTCGGCGGGCCCGGTGAACGCCAGATCGAATCCGACCGCCGCGCCCTCGATGACAAGATCATCCGGCTGAAGCAGAAACTCGAAGAAGTGCGCCGCACGCGAACCCTGCAACGGGCCAAGCGCAAGCGAGCGCCGCATCCGGTTGTGGCGCTGGTCGGTTACACCAACGCCGGCAAGTCGACGCTTTTCAACCGCCTGACAAAATCCAGCGTCATGGCGGAGGATTTGCTGTTCGCGACGCTCGACCCGACCATGCGCGCTATTGATCTGCCGTCGGGCGTGCGCGCCATCATGTCTGACACGGTGGGATTTATTTCCGACCTGCCGACGCAGCTTGTGGCGGCGTTTCGCGCCACCCTTGAAGAAGTGCTCGAAGCCGACATCGTCATCCATGTACGCGACATCGCCCATGCCGACAGCGACGCCCAGCGCGCCGATGTCATCAAGGTGCTCAATGAGCTGGGCCTGAAAGGCGACGACTCCCGCCCGGTGATCGAGGCGCTGAACAAGATCGATCTCCTGAGCGGCGATGACCGCCTCGATGTCGAAGCGATTGCGCGGCTCAGCCAGAGCGGGCGGTCCGGCACGCTGGCCGAACCGGTCCGCGCTGCGATTTCGGCGCAAACCGGCGAGGGGGTCGCGGCGCTGCTCGATCTCGTCGAAGAGGCGCTCACCGCCGAGCATGACACGCAGACCATCAGGCTCGCGTCGCCCTTTGGCGCGGCGCGCGCCTGGCTGCACGCAAGGACAGACATTCTCGAGGAGACGTCGAGCGGGGAAGACCTGATAATCGTTGCGCGCATGGCGGAAAAAACCGAAGGTCAGTTTTTCAAGCTGTTTCCAACAGCGACCGCCCTGTCACCAAGCGACCTGTCAGAAGAAGTGACCGAAAAGCGCGCATGATTATCGATCCTGAAAGAGTTCAAGCGGCGATCGCCGAGATTGCCGAAGAAGAAATCATGTCGCGCTTTGGCGCGCTCTCCTCCGACGATATTAACACCAAATCGGGGCCGCAGGATTTCGTCACCGCCGCCGACCGCGCTGCCGAGGCGCGTATAGAAAAGGCGCTGAAAGGTCTTTACCCGGGCGCGGCCTTCATCGGCGAGGAAGGGGCGGCGGCGGATGATGCGCTCGTCTCCCGGCTCGAAAACGAACGCGGCGCATTCTGGATCGTCGATCCGCTCGACGGCACGCGCAATTTTGTCGAGGGCCGCCGCGAATTCGGCACGATCGTCGCTCTGGTTGAAAACGGCGAAATTCGGCAGGGCTGGATATATGCGATCCCTGACCGCGCCTGCGCTATCGGTTCAAAGGGAGACGGCGCGACTTGGCGGGGCGAAAAATTGCCGCCGGTCGCCACATCCAACGATCCGCTCAACGGATACCGCGCCACCAACAGCATTAACCCGGAGTGGAAAGATCGCATCCTTCCCGTATTGCGCGACAAATTCGAAACCGGTCCAGCAAGATGTTCCGCCTACGCCTATATCAATCTGGCGCGCGGCGAGCGGGACTTTGCGATTTATTCGCGCGTCTATCCGTGGGATCACGCCGCCGGCATATTGATGCTCCGTGAAATTGGCGGCAAGGCGGCCTATCTCGACGATGAAAGCCCTTACGCGCCGCGATTGACGGTCGGGCGGCCGCTGCTGGCCGCGGGCGCCATCGGCGTTTGGGAAAAGGTTTACCGGGAAGTAAGCCCTTCCTGACCTTGCTTGGCGGAACCTTCGCGGGCGCGCCTTGTTAGCGCTGCCTGATGAATTCACAACCGGCCAAAACAGATGACGCGCCCGTTCGCGACCGCCTCAAACAGGCGTCGCTTTATCGCATGGTGACGCCGGAACATATTTGTCCCTTTGGATTGAAATCGAAAGCGCTTCTGGAACGCAAGGGATATCATGTCGAGGATTATCATTTGCGCTCGCGCGAAGCGACGGACGTCTTCAAGAAAAAATATGAAGTCGACACCACGCCGCAGACATTCATAAACGGCGCGCGGATTGGCGGCTACGAGGCGCTGAAAAAGTTTTTCGGTATGGCCTTGCCGGACTCCGATGCAAAAACCTATACGCCGGTGATTGTAATCTTCGTCATGGCGTTGTTGATGGACGTCGCCGCTGTCTGGGCGGCGCCCGGCGATGTCGTCAGCATGAAATCCATAGAATGGTTCGTCGCTTTCGCCATGTGCCTGCTGGCTGTGCAGAAACTTCGCGATCTGCGCGCCTTTTCCAACCAGTTTCTCGGTTACGATCTCTTGGCGCAACGGTTCATTCCCTATGCCTACATCTACCCCTTCGCAGAGGCGCTTGCGGGCGTCCTGATGATCGCCGGCGTTTTCATCTGGTTTGCCGGTCCACTGGCGATTTTCATTGGCGCCGCGGGCGCTGTCTCGGTGATCAAGGCTGTTTATATCGACAAGCGCGAATTGAAATGCGCCTGCGTCGGCGGGAACTCCAATGTGCCGCTCGGCTTGGTGTCGCTCACCGAAAACCTGATGATGGCCGCCATGGGCGTGTGGATGCTAGTGAAGTGATTACCCCGCCAGATATCCCTTTTCCTGCAGATACTCGACGATCCTAGTCGCCGCGACTTCGGCGGCGATCTCCGCCGTGTTGAGATCAAGCTCAGGCGCTTCCGGCGCTTCATAATCGCTGTCGATGCCGGTGAAGTTCTTGATCTCACCGCGCCGCGCTTTTGCATAGAGGCCTTTAACATCGCGCTGTTCGCAGACTTCCAGCGGCGTTGAAATAAACACTTCGATGAACTCGCCGTCGTCGAGCAGTTCGCGCGCCATGCGCCGTTCGCTCTGGAACGGCGAGATGAACGAGACCAGTACGATCATCCCGGCGTCAACCATCAGCCGCGCCGTCTCGCCGACGCGGCGGATGTTTTCGACCCGATCGGCGTCGGTGAAACCGAGATCTTTGTTAAGGCCGTGACGGACATTGTCGCCGTCGAGCGTATAGGTGTGGCGGCCCATATCGTGCAGTCGTTTTTCGACAAGGTTGGCGACGGTGGATTTTCCGGAGCCTGAAAGCCCTGTAAACCACAACACGCAAGGGCGCTGGTGCTTGGCGCTGGCGCGCGCGGCCTTGTTGACGTCAAGATCCTGCCAGTGGACGTTTTTCGCCCGCCGCAGGGAAAAGTCGATCAGCCCGGCGCCGATGGTCGCGTTGGTGCGCCGGTCGATGAGAACGAAGGAGCCGGTGCGGCGATTGTCCTTGTAGGAATCGAACGCCACCGGATGCGCCGCGTTGAAGTTGCAAAAGCCGACTTCGTTCAGCTCCAGTGTCTTACCGGACATATGCTCGAGCGTGTTGACGTTGACCTTGTGCTTTAATTCCGTGACCGTCACTGGAATCATCCGGTTGGCGGTCTTCATAATGTACTGACGGCCGGGATAGAGTTCTTCTTCCGCCATCCAGAGCAGATGCGCGGCGAACTGGTCGGTCTGTTCGGCGGGGGCCTTGCCGGCGCAGATAATGTCGCCGCGGGAAATGTCGATCTCGTCTTCAAGCGTTAATGTGACCGCCATGTCGGGCCCGGCTTCGCTTAAATCGCCATCCATGGTGACGATGGATTTGACGCGGCTGCGTTTTGCGGAGGGGAGCACGACGATTTCATCGCCGGGACGAACGACGCCGCTGGCGATGGTGCCGGAAAAGCCGCGAAAGTCGAGGTTGGGCCGGTTGACCCACTGCACGGGAAGGCGGAATGGTTTCTCGATGAGCGCGCCGCGCACCTTGACGCTTTCCAGGAACGGCAACAGCGCCGTGCCTTTATACCACGGCGTTTCCTTGCCCTTCGTGATGATGTTGACGCCATCAAGCGCCGACATCGGGATGCAGGTGATCGATTCAAACCCGAGGTCTTTGGCGAAGGCGCGATAGTCGGCTTCGATGGCGTTGAAATTATTCTGTGAGTAGCCGACGAGGTCCATCTTGTTGATGGCGACGACCACATGCCGGATGCCGAGCAGCGAAACGATGTAGGAATGGCGGCGCGTCTGGGTCAGGACGCCCTTGCGCGCATCGACCAGAATGACGGCGAGATCGGCGGTCGAGGCGCCGGTCGCCATATTGCGGGTGTATTGTTCGTGACCCGGCGTGTCGGCGACGATGAATTTGCGTTTTTCCGTCGAGAAATAGCGATAGGCGACATCGATGGTAATGCCCTGTTCGCGCTCGGCGGCGAGGCCGTCGACCAGCAGCGCAAAATCAATCCGCTCGCCCTGGGTGCCATGTTTCTTGGTGTCGCTTTCGAGCGCCGACAATTGATCGTCGTAAAGCAGCTTGGAATCGTAGAGCAGGCGGCCGATCAAGGTGGACTTGCCGTCGTCGACAGAGCCGCAAGTGATGAAACGCAGCATCGACTTGCGCTCATGGGCGGCGAGGTAGGAAATGACATCTTCATTTTCTGCGAGAGTGATTTGAGACATTATCTAGCTCTTTGTGGCCGATCCTTCGCGACGGTCCTGACATCTGTCGATGTCTGGACCTCCTCAGGATGAGGGTGGGATTTGTTTGGATGAATGTTCCGTTGAAAAAGAGTGATTCCTCATCCTGAGGAGCGGCGAAGCCGCGTCGCGAAGGATCGGCAAGACGCGCTGAGCCATCAAAAATACCCCTCCTGTTTTTTCTTCTCCATGCTTGCCGCCTGATCGTGGTCGATCACTCGGCCTTGACGTTCGGATGTGCGCGCCACCAGCATCTCCTGAATGATTTCGGGCAGCGTCGTTGCGTCTGAACGCACAGCGCCGGTGAGGGGATAACAACCGAGCGTGCGGAAGCGCACCATTTCCTCCTTCACCGTCAGGCCGTCGAGCGGCATGCGGTCGTCATCGACCATGATCAGCGCGCCGTCGCGCTCGACCACGGGCCGCATGGCGGAGAAATACAGCGGCACGATGGGAATGTTCTCGCGATAGATATATTGCCAGATATCGAGTTCCGTCCAGTTGGAGATCGGAAACACGCGGATCGATTCGCCTTTGGCGATGCGGGTATTGTAGATATTCCAGAGCTCCGGGCGCTGGTTCTTCGGGTCCCAGCGATGCTCGCGCGAGCGGAAGGAAAAAATCCGCTCCTTGGCGCGGGATTTTTCCTCGTCGCGCCGGGCCCCGCCGAATGCCGCGTCGAATTTGTATTTGTCGAGTGCCTGTTTCAGCGCCTGCGTCTTCATGATGTCGGTGTGGACTTGTGATCCGTGCGTGAACGGACCGACGCCCTGCGCAACGCCTTCCTCGTTAATATGCACGATGAGGTCGAGCCCGAGCCGCGCGACCGTGTCATCGCGGAACTTGATCATCTCGCGGAACTTCCAGGTGGTGTCCACATGCATGACCGGGAAGGGCGGTTTCGACGGATAAAACGCTTTCATGGCGAGATGCAGCATGACGGCGCTGTCCTTGCCGACCGAGTAAAGCATCACCGGGTTTTCCGCTTCGGCGGCGACCTCGCGCATGATGTGTATCGATTCCGCTTCGAGGCGATCAAGATGGGTCATGGTCGAGGGGGGAATCACCGGCGCCTCTTGCTGCGCGCGATTTACGACGGGTGCGGATGGTTTCGCCGGCGCGCCTTCCAGCTCTGCGAGACGCGCGCGCGCGGTTTCCAGCGTTTTGATGGTACATTGGCCGCCAGCCTCCAGGCGGGCGATGGCCTTGCCGTCATTGAACAGCTTTCGACTGATGGTGGAGACGGAAAGGCCGCTGCGGTCGGCGGCGGACCTGGCCTGGGCGATAAGGGTCTGGATCTCTGACATTGGGGAAAATCCCACGATAATGCTTGGTTTCCCACGTTATGGGTTCGAAACCGAGCTAATATCAAGCATAAATTTTCTATTTTATGTGTGAACATGGGTCATATCCCACAAATGTGACCCTTGTAGGCGTCAAAAGTATTTCCTATATTTCTGTTATGACAGAAATATCTGCAATCATGCCTGAGCTCAGCCCCGCCATTCGCCGGTTTGTGCTGCATTGGGGCGATATGGGCGGGCAGTGGGGCGTCAATCGCTCTGTTGCGCAGATCCATGCGCTGCTGATGGTCAGCGACCGTCCGTTAAACGCCGAAGACATCGCCGACGCGCTCGGGATCGCGCGTTCCAACGTCTCCAATTCTGTGAAAGAGCTGCTGAACTGGGATCTGATCCGCCGCGCGCCAATCGAGGGCGACCGCCGCGATCATTATGAAGCCGAAAGCGACATGTGGGAGATGACGTCTCGCATCGTCGCCATGCGCAAGGCGCGCGAACTCGATCCGGCGGCGAAAGTTCTGGATGCTTGTCTCGCCGGCGTCAAAGCAGATCCCTCGGCGAGCGACGCAGCGGTTCAACGCCTCAGCGATCTGCAGGAACTGATTGGGTTGCTGAATGGCTGGTACGACCAGATGAACAAGCTGCCGAAATCGACTCTGCTGCCGCTGCTCCGTATGGGAACGAAAGCCGTGGATGTGATCACGCCGTTTGTGAAGAAAAAGAATGGGTGACGTTGTAATTTGAGTGCGAGATCAGATACCGCTCATTCCGGCGAAAGCCGGAATCCATCACGGGAAGTTACTCCGGATCCCGGCTTTCGCCGGGATGAGCGAGTGACTATAGAAGGAGTCGACAATGGCTTACGCAGATGTTCTTGAACTCCGCCGTTTCGGACGCAGGGAAGATGTAAATCGCGCCGCGCCATCAGCCGATCTCAAAACCGGCGCCGCGCAACTCCTCGCTTATCTCGCCGCTGCGCCGCTGATCGCAGCATCTTTGGTGATTGTCTCAGGCGAAGGGCAGGCCGCCGAAATCGCCGCTCACGCCATGGCGGTTTACGGCGCGGCGCTGATCGTGTTTTTCGGCGGCGTGCGCTGGGGCGTTGCGGTGATGCGCGAGGGCGGGCCGACCATGCGCGCATTGCTGGGCGCCGCTTTACCGTTAATCGCCGCCATGCCGTTATTCATGCCCATCGGACAACCGCTCTGGAAATTCCCCGCCATCATGGCCGTCATCGCATTGCTGATGGTCGATGATATGAACGCGACCCGTCGCGGCTCCGGCGCGCCAGCCTGGTATCTCGCCGTGCGCCTGCCGTTGACAGTGTTGATCGAACTTGCGTTCGTGATTGCGATTGTGGGGATGGCGGGATGACTGTCGAGCATGAATTCAAAAAGGCGAAAGAAATAAAACTGCCTAATGGTTTCCGTCGTCGGATAATGATCGTTTTTATCTATCTGATCTTCGGCCCGCCCATTGGAGGGCTTGCGACCATATTAGGGTTTTTCACTTTCGCGGTGTTTGCTGAAGGTAACGGAGCGTTCTTCGAATCTTTTGCTGGGGAAGATATTGGCGACCTGTTGATGATGCCGGTGTGGATGTTTTTGATGTCATTATGGGGCTATGTTTTCGGCGGTGCCCAGGCGGCGATGACAGGTCTCATTCTTGCCGTAGCATCTGATCGCGAAGGACGGTTCGGATATGACCGGACTATCATCGCGACATTTCCTCCTAGCCTGATTGCGGGCATTGTTATCAGCGGAGGAGCTTTCCCGGCGCTGGGAAATGAAAACGGACTTGTCATTTTCATTTTGACCCTTACAGGCGTTGTTGCCAGCATCGCCGTACGATTTTTGTTCCGAAAAAGATTTGGGGCGACGGCGGTGACGTAATGACAAAACCGCAACCATTCACCTACCGCAACGACCCGAACGTCCCTCCCTTCGACGATACAAAACCGCTCGTCATCTTCGACGGCGAATGCGTTTTGTGCTCGTCCGGCGTGCAATGGATGATCGCGCGCGACCCGAAAGGCGAAACAAGATTCGCAGCGATACAGGAGCCGGTTCCGCGCGCTCTCTATGCGCATTACGGGCTCGACGCGCAGGCGTTCGACACCTTCATGGTGCTCAAGGATGGTACGCCCTATCTGCGCTGGCGCGGTCTATGCGCGGCGGCGCGCCTCATGCCCGCGCCGTGGAAATGGCTGGGCGCGCTCGGGCGTATTGCGCCGGACTTCATCGGCGATCCCATTTACGATTTCATCCAGCGCAACCGCATTGGCTGGTTCGGCGCGCGCGATACGTGTTTCATGCCGGACGCCGCCAGCGCGCGCCGCTTCCTGCCGCCGTAATTGCCTCGCTGGCGGGTTGGCTTTAAGACAATCCGGCGCGCAGCGGCGAGGGGAAGCATGTTCAGGATCTGGAGTATCGCGACAACGGGCGCCATGTTTCTCGCGGCGGGATGCGCGAGCGTTTCCGGCAATGGCGAGCAAGGCGTTCCCGACGAAGCGTTCACGATCCCCGTCATCGGCGACATTCCCTACAGCGAGGACGACGCGGCGCTCTTGCAGGACAAGATCGTCCCGGCCATTCGCGCCGGCGATTATCCGTTCGTCATTCATGTAGGCGATTACAAGGGCGGCGGCGCGCCCTGTGATGCTGCGGCGGACGAGGCGCAACTTGCGCTGATCGAAGCGCTGAAACCGGCGCCGGTGTTTTACACGCCCGGCGATAATGAATGGACCGATTGCGATCGTTTCAACGATCCGGCGACCGGTAAGCCGCAATCGGAATTGTCGAGGCTCAAACGGGTGCGCGAGCTGTTTTTCGCGGCGCCGGCAACGGCGCCTGACGCGATGAAGGCGCGGGCTCAGGCGGCGATGACCGAAAACGTGACCTGGACATATAAGGGCGTGCGGTTCGCTAATTTGCACATCGTTGCAACCAATAATGGCCGCAATGAAATCGCCGGTGATGATCCGGCCCTGTCGGCGACAGCGGCGGACCAGCGCGACATTGCGAACCTCGCCTGGCTGCTGGAGGTCGCCGCCATCGCCAGGCGCGAAAACGCCCGCGCGCTGGTGATATCGTTTCAGGCGGATGTGACCGATGTTGACGCTGACCTGCACGGAAAACCATGCGACGGCGCCAGCGCGCCGCGCGAGCGCACCTGCGACGCCTTCGCCATGCTGCGCCCGGCAATGCGCAATGCGGCGATTGCTTTTGGCGGGCCGGCGCTGCTGATCCATGGCGACACCGCGCCGTTCACGCTCGGGCAGTCATTCTCCGGCGATGAGGCGCCGAATATGTGGCGGCTGAATGCGGCGGGCGATTTCGGTCGTCGCGGCGTAATCACCTACGGGGTTCAGGATGCAACGCTGTTGACGATCAACCCCGACAGCAGCACGCCATTTACCGCTGAAGGGCTTGTCACCGGCGCAAACCCCGGCGCCGGCTAAGTATTTCGTTGACGCGGCGCAGAGCATCGGCGCACTGGAAGCCATGGAAGTCGAACTCTGGAAAGCTGCGTTGCTGTTCGCCGCCGGCGTTGCGTCGGGGTGGATCAATGTGCTCGCCGGGGGCGGATCGATTCTCGCCGTGCCGGTCATGGTGTTTCTCGGCATGCCGGGCCCCGTCGCCAACGGCACCAATCGCATCGGCATCATCGCCCAGAACATCGCGGCGGTCGCCGGGTTCTTCCGCAAAGGGTTCTCCGATTTCAAACTGAGCGCCTCGCTCGCGGCCTGCGCGGCGGTGGGCGCTTTTTTCGGCGCCAATGTCGGCGTCAAACTCGACGGCGTCTGGTTCGAGCGGACGCTGGCGCTGATCATGATTGGCGTGCTGATCATTATGATGACCGGTTTCGGGCAAAAGCCGGTTCCGGCCGGCGGCAAGGCGAAGAATCTGGTGCTCGGGCATATCCTGTTCATCGGCGCGGGATTTTACGGCGGTTTCATTCAGATCGGCGTCGGCCTGCTGCAACTGCCAATCCTCAATCGCGTGATGGGGCTCGATCTGGTCCGCTCCAACATGCACAAGGTGTTTGTGGCGCTGGTGTTCTCTATCGTGGCGCTAGCGGTCTTCGCGGCGCAGGTGAAAATCGAATGGGCGCTGGGGCTCGCGCTTGCCGCAGGCTACGGCGTCGGCGGCTGGCTCGGCGCCAGTTCGGCGGTGGCGAAGGGCGAGGCGCTGATCAAGAAAGTGTTCTACCTCGCCCTCCTCGCCATGGCGATTAAGCTGTTGTTTTTCTAAGAAAAGTTTTCCAGAGGCGTTTTGCCGCCGTTTTCCCCACGGCCCCGCCTTTGACAGCTTGTCGCAGGCGGAGCAGACAGGGGCCGAGCATTTCCAGCGCCCCGAAAGGCGCCCTCCGGTCACAGAAAACGAGGTCTTTCCATGCAGGTCCACGACGTTCGCGCCCACCGTTCAAAAGACAATCTAAAGCGCGAAGACCAGCTCGCCTGGAAGATCGCGGCCGTCGCTTCCGACAAGGTTGATGTCGACGCGGAAGCGACCGACATGATCATCAACCGCATCATCGACAATGCGTCCGTCGCCATCGCCTCGCTCAATCGCGGCCCGATCAAATCGGCGCGGGCCATGGCGAATGCGCATATGCGCAATGGCGGCGCAACTTTGTTTGGATTGCCCGCCAGTCACACGGTCTGCGCCGAATGGGCGGCCTGGGCCAACGGCACGGCGGTGCGCGAGCTCGATTTCCATGATACGTTTCTGGCCGCTGATTACTCGCATCCCGGCGACAACATTCCGCCGGTGCTGGCGGTGGCGCAGCAATGCGGCAAGGACGGCGCGGCGCTGCTGCGCGGCATCGCAACCGGTTACGAAATTCAGGTGAACCTCGTCAAAGCGATCTGTTTGCACGAACACAAGATCGACCACATCGCCCATATCGGCCCGTCAGCCTCGGCGGCAGTGGGTACGCTGCTCGGCCTGCCGACGGAAGTTATTTATCAGGCAGTGCAGCAGGGCCTGCACACAACCATCACCACGCGCCAGTCCCGCAAGGGCGAGATTTCTTCGTGGAAAGCGTTTGCGCCGGCCTATGCGGGCAAGCTTGCGATTGAAGCCGTTGACCGCTGCATGCGCGGCGAGGGCGCGCCGTCGCCGATCTATGAAGGCGAAGACTCGGTGATTTCTTTCATCCTCAATGGCCGCACCGCGCGCGACAAGGGCGAGAACCCCTATGAGCCGACCTATCATGTGCCGCTCCCCGGCGCGGGCGAGGCGAAGCGCGCGATTCTTGAGACCTACACCAAGGAACATTCTGCGGAATATCAGTCACAGGCGCTGATCGATCTCGCTTTCCGCATGGGCAAGAAAATCGGCGATTTCGACAAGGTGAAATCGATTGTTCTGCATACGTCACATCACACGCATTACGTCATCGGCACCGGCGCCGGCGACCCGCAGAAGATGGACCCAAAGGCGAGCCGCGAAACCCTCGATCACTCGATCATGTACATCTTCGCCGTCGCCCTGCAGGACGGCGAGTGGCATCATGTGCGTTCTTACGCGCCGGAACGCGCCCAGCGCGCCGACACTGTGCGCCTGTGGCACAAGATTTCGACCATCGAAGACCCGGAATGGACGCGGCGTTATCACAGCCACGATCCGAAAGAAAAAGCCTTCGGCGCGAAAGTCGTTATCACCATGGAAGACGGCACGGTGATTGAGGATGAACTGGGAATCGCCAATGCGCATCCGTTCGGCGCGCGGCCTTTCACACGCCCGGAATATATCAAGAAGTTCCGCACCCTTACCGACGACATTCTCGACAAGTCGGAGAGCGAACGCTTCCTCGACCTCGTCCAGCAACTCCCGAGATTGTCCGCTGAGCAAGTCCGCGCACTCAACCCCGTCGCGCCGAAAGGCTATTTGGTCGAGAACCCGGCGAAGGGGATTTTCTAGCGGTGGCGCATCTCGCCGATCCTTCGCGACGGCCCTTCGGGCCTCCTCAGGATGAGGGAGTGAAAGTAATTATGGTGCAGAACAAAGTAGCGCTAACATTAAAGCGCTGGCACGAGATGGCCGCATCGCGCGACCTTTCAAAAGCCGGTGAGATCGCGCGCGCGGACGTGGTGTTTCGCTCGCCGGTGGCGCATACGCCTTACCATGGCCGCGACGCGCTGGTGCTTGCGCTTTCCACCGTCATCAAGGTGTTTGAAGATTTCAAATACCATCGCGAGTTCGCGACTGAAGACGGCAAGAATGTTGTGCTCGAATTCAGCGCCCATGTCGGCGGCAAACAACTAAAGGGCGCCGACTTCATCAGGTTCGACGATGACGGGCTGATCGCCGAATTCGAGGTGATGATCCGGCCCGTTTCCGGCCTGATGGCGCTGGGGCAGGCGATGGGCGCCGCGCTCGATGGCGGCCTCGACAAGTTCAAAAAGGGATAGCGTTCATGCTTTTCACGAAAAAATCCGCTGCTGAAAAACGCGCTGACTTCCGCAAGGGGCTCGCCTCCGGAAAGCTGCTGCAATATCCGGGGGCGTTTAATCCGCTCTGCGCGCAGATGATTGAGCAAAAGGGATTTGACGGCGTTTATATTTCCGGAGCGGTGATGGCCGCCGATCTGTGCCTGCCCGATATCGGACTTGCGACGATGACGGAATTTGTCGAACGCGGCCGTCAGATCGCCCGTGTCACCGACCTGCCGGCGTTCATCGATATCGACACCGGCTTTGGCGAGCCGATGGCGGCGGCGCGCACCATTATGATGATGGAAGATGCGGGCCTCGCCGGTTGCCATATCGAAGATCAGGTCATGCCGAAACGTTGCGGTCATCTTGACGGCAAGGAGATCGTGCCGACCGATATCATGATCCAGCGGGTGAAAGCCGCCGCCGACGCCAAGCGCGATCCGAATTTTGTGCTGATCGCGCGGTCCGATGCGCGCGCTGTTGAGGGTCTTGAGCAATCCATCGATCGCATGAAGGCCTATGTGGACGCCGGCGCCGACATGATCTTCCCCGAAGCGATGAAGGATGAAAAGGAATTCGAGGTCGTTCGGAAAGCGATTTCCGTGCCGATCCTCGCGAACATGACAGAGTTCGGAAAGAGCCGCCTGCTGAACAAAAAAGAACTGGAAGCGCTTGGTTTCAACGTGGTGATCTATCCGGTGACGACGTTGCGCCTCGCCATGGGCGCATGCGATCGCGGACTCGATGCGATTTTGAAAGACGGCGACCAGAACGGCATTCTTGATCAGATGCAGCACCGGCGCGATCTTTATGACCTGCTGCGCTATCACGACTACAACAAGTTCGATGAGTCGATTTACAACTTTCAGGTCGGCGATACGCCATTGGCCTGAAATCGAAAATTTGCAGGATTTGCAACATAGCTCGCTGTCAGCCCAGCAATTATGCGGATTTTCCGCGCTTCCGCTGTCGTTGTGCAAAGCCGATTTTCACAGTAATCTTCTCTCAGAGCCGCGAGCTCAACGGGCATCGGCGAATGCCGGGGCGCAGAATAGTGGAGATTGAGATGAAGCTAAAAGCATTTGCCATCATGGCTGGTCTGGCGCTTGCCGCCGGTTGCGCCACAACGGAAACCTACAGCCTGGAGGATCGCAATGAAGCCGTCGCTCAGGCGGTCGAGCAGGAAGAAGACGGCGAGATTGTCGCCGTTTCAGACGCTGACTATGATCCGAATGAGATGATCTGCAAGACGATCAAACGGACGGGCACCCGCCTCGGCACGGCAAAAGACTGCCGAACCGCGAAGGAATGGCGTGACACGATGACAGCTGCAAACCGCGCTATCAATCAGTATAAGGATAATGTCGCCAATGTTCCGGAGTTTGATGAATAAGGGATCGGCTTGACTTGCTGGCGCTTATAGGGCGCCAAGATTGGGAGACTGAAAAGCCCGGCTTGTCCGGGCTTTTTGAATCCAGTTGACCGCTGAAGATTTGTTGACGATGCCCTCATAAACCGGGGTGTTTCATAGTCTTGCCTGACGCGTTTTCCGGCGATAGACTTAACGCGCGCCTGTGGGGCGGCGCGGCGGTTTTCGCCTGCGTGCATCAATCCTGAAGGGAGAGAGTCGATGAAGAAAAGCTTGTCAGGGATGTTCATATCCGTTCTGGCGATGTCGGTGCTCGCAGCGGGCTGTGCGACGACGGAAACCATGAGCCTGGAAGAACGACGTGACGCCGTTGCTGACGCGGTGGAACAGGAAGATGACGGCCAGATGGTCGCCGTCTCGGATGCAGACTACGATCCAAACGAGGTCATCTGTAAAACGATCAAGCAGACCGGCTCCCGGCTCGGCAAAACGAAAGATTGCCGGACAGCAAAAGAGTGGCGCGACTCCATGACGGCGGCGAGCCGGTCCATGAACGATTTCAAGGACTCAAAGAGCCTCGGCGGGCTCTCGCAGTAACGCTGTCGCCTTGAGGTTGTTCAAGGTATAGATTTTTTGCGCTTTTTATACGGAAAAGCCCGGGTAGACCGGGCTTTTTTTATGCGTGTAATTCATGCATAAGATCACAACATCATGCCCAGAATGCTCACGCCCCAACCTCCCGATTTCGCTGTGCGCGTCGCAAAGGTCGAGAGCGCATTTGAGCATATGAAATGACAACGTAGGCCGCAACGCTGGTCGAGACAGGAGACGGAAAGAATGACGACGGAAGAAGTGAAATACGGCCTGGCGGGCGTGATGGCGGACGATACGGCGGTCTCGAAAGTGATGCCGGAGATCAACTCACTGACCTATCGCGGCTACAAGGTTCAGGATCTCGCAACCCAGTGCCGGTTTGAGGAAGTCGCTTATCTCATCTGGAATGGCGAGCTGCCGAACCAGTCCCAGCTCGACGCTTTCAATGCGACGGAGAAGAGCGAGCGCGGCCTGTCGGCTGATGTGCTGAAGGTGATGGGCCTGTTTAACAAGAAGGCGCATCCGATGGATACGCTGCGCACGGCGGTCTCATTCCTTGGGCAGGAAGACGATACCGCGAACGATTCCTCTCCCGAGGGATTGATGGAGAAATCGATCCGCATGTATGCGAAAATTCCGGAAATTGTTGCAACGGATTTCCGCCTGCGCAACGGCAAGGAACCGATCGCGCCAACCAGGGATCTGGCGTTTTCGGAAAACTTCTTTCACATGTGCTTCGGCAAGGTTCCGGCGCCGGAAATCATCAAATGTTTCGATATTTCCATGACGCTTTACGCCGAGCACTCATTCAACGCTTCAACCTTCACCGCGCGGACCATCGCGTCATCAACATCTGACATTTACTCAGCGGTCACCGGGGCCATTGGCTCGCTCAAAGGGCCGTTGCATGGCGGCGCCAATGAAGCGGTGATGCATCTCCTCAAGGAAGTCGGTTCGCCCGACAAGGCCGAACAGTGGATGAAGGACGCCATCGCCCAGAAGAAAAAAATTATGGGCTTTGGTCACCGTGTGTACCGCTCGGGCGATAGCCGCGTGCCGACCATGACCGACGCCTACAAGAAAATGGTCGATGTGATCGGTACGGACGAGGCGAAGAAATACTGGGAGATCAGCCGCATTCTCGACAAGACCATGGTCGATGCGAAAGGCATATATCCCAATCTCGATTTCCCGGCCGGTCCTGCCTATTACCTGATGGGCTTTGAAATCCCGATGTTCACGCCTATCTTCGTGGTGAGCCGCATTACAGGCTGGACGGCGCATGTGATGGAGCAGCTCGCCAACAACAAGCTGGTCCGTCCGCTGTCGAACTATACCGGCCCGGCGCAGCGCGACGTCATCGCCATCGGCAAGCGCTGACCGTGCGAAAGAATGGCTGAAATGAATCGAGTCCCCGCCTATGCAGCGCAAAGCGAAGACGCGCCGCTAACGCCGTTCCCGATAGACCGGCGCGATCCAGGGCCGGAAGATGTTGCGATCGATATTGATTATTGCGGTGTCTGCCATTCGGACATTCACACGGCGCGCAACGAATGGGGCGGGCGTTCGGTCTATCCGTGCGTGCCGGGTCACGAGATCATCGGCCGGGTCGCCTCCGTTGGCGAAAGTGTGACCGCGTTCAAGCCGGGCGATCTTGTCGGCGTCGGCTGCCTCGTCGATTCCTGCCAGTCCTGCGAGGCGTGCGACGACCATGAGGAACAGCATTGTCAGAAGGGCTCAACGCCGACCTATGGCGGCAGGGACGTTCACCTGGGCGGCCCGACCTATGGCGGGTATTCAAAACATATCGTCGTGCGCGACAAGTTTGTGTTGCGCATTCCTGAAAATCTCGACCCGCGCGCCGTGGCGCCGCTGCTCTGCGCGGGCATCACCACCTGGTCGCCGCTGGCGCACTGGAAGATCGGCAAGGGCGATAAGGTCGGTGTTATCGGGCTCGGCGGTCTTGGGCATATGGGCGTCAAGTTCGCCAATGCGCTCGGCGCCGAGGTGACGATGATCACCACGTCGCCGGAAAAGGGCGAGGATGCGAAAAAGCTCGGCGCGCATCATGTGCTGATCTCTAAAAACCGGGAGGAGATGAAGGCGCATCGCGGACGCTTTGACTTTCTTCTCAACACCATTCCGGTTGCGCATGATCTCAATTCCTATCTCGGACTGCTGAACCGCAATGGAACCATGGTCATCGTCGGCGCCATTGAAAAATTCGACGGCATGCATAGCGGGCTGTTGCTGCAGAACCGGCGGCGTATCGCCGGTTCGGCCATCGGCGGGCTTAAAGAGACGCAGGAAATGCTGGATTTTTGCGGTGAACACAACATTGTCAGCGACATTGAAATGGTCGATATGAAAGACATCAACGCAGCCTGGGACCGGGTGGTCGCGGCTGACGTCAAGTACCGTTTTGTGATCGATATGGCGTCGCTTCCTGCGCTCTGACGCGCTAGTTTGGGCGACCGCAACTACAGGAAAACAGCATGGCCGCGATTGAAAGAGAACGCACGGACGCCGAACGCCAGCGCGCTCTGGAGGCGGTGAAAGAGCTGATTCGCTGGATCGGCGACGATCCCGACCGGGAAGGTCTGAAAGACACGCCGCGCCGCGTCGTCGACGCCTATCTCGAATATTTTCAGGGCTACGAGCAATGCCCGGAGACATTCCTGACGCGGACCTTTGAACAGGTCGGCGGCTATGACGAAATCGTGCTGCTGCGGGAAATCCCGTTTCATTCCCATTGCGAGCATCATATGGCGCCGATCATCGGCAAGGCGCATGTGGCTTACCTCCCCACGGAAAAAGTAGTGGGCATCTCCAAGCTCGCGCGCGTGGTTCAGGCCTATGCCAAGCGGTTGCAGGTGCAGGAACGGTTGACGGCGGAAGTCGCCGACTGCATCCAGAAGGTCCTGGAACCACAGGGGGTCGCAGTTGTTATCGAGGCGACGCACGCCTGCATGACCTGCCGCGGCGTCGAAACGCCGGGGGTGATTATGACAACCAGCCGGATGATGGGCGTTTTCCGCACCGACGACAAGGCGCGCTCGGAAGTGATCAAGCTTATCGGGCTCGGCAAATAGTCACGATACAAACTAAAAGCAAATCAGGAATTTCATATGGCTTACGAATGCATCCTTACTGAAACTGACGGCGCGGTCGGCATCATCACGCTGAACCGGCCTGAAGCGTTGAACGCATTCAACGCAAAGCTAATGGATGAAGTCACTGACGCGGTGAAGAAGTTTGAAGCCGACGACGCGATCGGCTGCATGGTAATCACCGGGTCGGAAAAAGCTTTCGCCGCCGGCGCCGACATCAAGGAAATGATGTCGAAAGATTATATCGACGTGCTGAAAGAGGATTTCATCACCGGCAATTGGGAAGAGGTGAGCCGGACGAGAAAGCCGATCATCGCGGCAGTTGCCGGCTATGCGCTGGGCGGCGGCTGTGAACTCGCCCTGATGTGTGATTTCATCATCGCCGGCGACAACGCCAAATTCGGTCAGCCGGAAATTTCCATCGGCGCCATGCCCGGCGCCGGCGGCACCCAGCGCCTTGCGCGCTTCATCGGCAAGTCAAAAGCGATGGAGATGTGTCTCACGGGGCGGATGATGGACGCTGAAGAAGCCGAACGCTGCGGCATGGTCAGCCGGATCGTGCCGAAAGCGGAATTGCGCGAAGACGCCATTCGCGTCGCCAAACAGATCGCCGGATTCTCGCGGCCCATCGTCATGCTGACCAAGGAGTCGGTGAACCGCGCCTATGAGACGACGCTGTCGGAAGGCGTTCGTTTTGAACGCCGCGTGTTCCATTCGGTCTTTGCTTTCGAGGATCAGAAGGAAGGCATGGCGGCCTTTGCTGAAAAGCGCAAACCGGTGTTCAAAAACCGCTAAAGGCGCTGCGCATGGACTATGTCATCAAGCGCATCGTTAAGGGAGAAGAAGCCTGCCTTGATCGCGTTGCGCCGGATGTGTTCGACGAACCTGTCAACAAAGCCCGGCTCGGCGCCTATCTTGATGATCCGGGACATATACTGCTCGCGGCGATAGCGAACGGAACAATTATCGGGCAATGCGCTGCGGTTATTCATCGGCATCCCGACAAGCCGTCAGAGCTTTAAATAGATGAGGTGGGGGTTACGCCAGCGATGCGGCGCAAGGGCGTCGCGTTTCATTTGATGAAAGAAATCTTTGCAGCAGGCCGGGCCGCGGGGTGTGAATCTTCCTGGTTAGGAACGTCTGCGGACAATCTTGCTGCGCGCGGGCTGTATGAAAAACTTGGCAAGAACGCCGAGCTTATCGCCTTTTTCGAGTACGACCTGTAGACTGTCCGAACGCGCCGTTCATCCTGAATCGCCTGAATAATAAGTAGACCGCATGGAAAATCTCGTACTCGCTTTTGCGATCATCGGCGTGCTCGGCATCGGCGCGCAGTGGCTGGCGTGGCGCTTCAACCTGCCGGCGATTGTGTTGATGGCGGTCGCGGGGATTATCGCCGGGCCGGTGCTCGGCGTTTTCAACGCCCCGGGCGCGCCGCCCGGCGCCCCGCCCATGGAGGGGCTGTTCGGCGAGTTTTACCGGCCGATCATCGCGGTCGCCGTCGCCGTCATCCTGTTTGAGGGCGGGTTGCAACTGAACTTTTCCGATCTGCGCGGACTGACCCGCGGCGTGCGGCGGCTGGTGTTTCCGGGCGTGCCGATTGCCTGGTTTCTCGCCGCCATGGCCGGTTATCTGGTCGCTGGTTTGACGTGGCAGACGGCGCTTCTGTTCGGCGGCATTATGGTTGTCACCGGCCCGACCGTCATCATTCCGTTGCTGCGCCAGTCAAAGCTCAACCCGCGCCCGGCGACGCTGCTGAAATGGGAAGGCATCGTCAACGATCCCATTGGCGCGCTGCTCGCCGTGCTGGTGTACGAGTTTCTGGTGATCGGCGATCACGCTGCGACATCGGGTGAAATTATCAGCTCGCTGTTGCTGGCGGCGACGCTCGCTGCGGGGCTCGGCTATGTCTTCGGCCGGTTTGTCGCTGCATCCTTCCGGCGCGGCTGGGTGCCGGAATATTTAAAGCCGCCCGTGCTGCTCGCGCTGGTGCTGGTGTGTTTCGAGCTCGCCAATCTGTTGCAGCATGAAGCAGGATTGTTGTCGGTGACCGCCATGGGCGTGACGCTCGCCAACGCCAGGATCGCCAGCATCAACGAATTGCGGCTGTTCAAAGAAAACATCACCATCATGCTGGTGTCGGGCGTGTTCATCATTCTGACCGCGAACCTGACCATGGATTCGATTCGCGCGCTGGACTGGCCGGCCTTCTGGTTCCTGGTGGTAATGCTGCTGGTGGTGCGGCCGCTGACTGTGTTCATCTCCACCATCGGCGCCGGCCTGCCGTGGAAAGAACGCCTGCTGGTCGGGTGGATCGCGCCGCGCGGGATCGTTGCTGTGGCTGTGACCAGCTTTTTTGGCGCGTCGCTTACCGCTGCGGGTTATGTCGATGGCGACAAGATGATCGCGCTCGCTTTCGCCATGGTGTTTGCGACGGTTGTGCTGCACGGCTTTACGATTTCGCCGCTGGCGAAAGCGCTTGGTCTTGCATCGCGCGAACGGCCCGGCGTGCTGATCGTCGGCGCGTCGCCGTTTTCCGCATCGCTCGCCGCCAAGCTGAAGGAAATGGAAGTGCCGGTGATGGTGGCGGACACAAGCTGGCGGCGCTTGCGCGCCGTGCGTCTCGCCAATGTCCCGACTTATTACGGCGAAATCCTGTCCGAAGTCACCGAGCACCATGTGGACCTCAACCGCTATGGTTACCTGCTCGCGCTGGGCGGCAATGAATCCCACAATGCGCTTGTAGCGACCGACCTTGCGCCGGAAATGGGGCGTGCTGCGATCTATCAGGTGAATGCGCGCGGCAAAGACGAAGAAGACCGCAAGGCGCTCTCCTACACGCTGCAGGGGCGTACGTTTTTGCACAACGGTCCGGCGCTCGACGAGCTTGTGCGGCGCCATTATTCGGGCTGGATTTTCCAGCGGACGAAACTGTCGGAGGAATATCCTCCCGAACAATACAAGAAAGACCTCGGCGCCGAGCACGAGATTGTGCTGATCATCCGCAAGGGCGAGATTTCTTTTGCGTCGCGCGAAGCGCCGGTGAAGCCCGAGATCGGCGATACGGTGCTGGCCTATATTCCAAAGCCGCCCGATGTGAAGCCGGAGAAATCCAAAGACGCCAAAGCCGCGCCGGGAAAAACCGCCGGCGAGAAACCGAAACCTGAAGCGCCGGCGCCGAAAAGCGATCCTGCTGCCGGCGCATGAAGGTTCAGCCTTTGCGGCTGCGGCTCAAATAGGACCGCGCCAGATCAATCGTATCGACGATAAACCGGTAGGCTCTGGGCGGCGCGCCCTTGATCGGCCGGTCTGCGGGATCGATCACCAGTCCGGCCTGGGCGACAGCGCCGGCGCCGTCGAGCGCCGCCACCACAAGCTCAACCGGACCAAGCGGCAGACGGTCGCCGATCAGAATTTCGTCGCGGCTTTCCTTGCGGATATACTCACCCAGCGTCATCTCGCTGTCGTCTTCCATTCGCGGCAGGCCATATTGCTTCAGGACCTGCGCCAGCGGCGCTTTGCCGTCGAGCATGAAGTCGCCCATCACGTTTTTCTTCAGCTGATCGGCCGGCGCTGCATAAATGTTGTCGAGCGTTGCGATATGTTTGGGTGAGGCGAACAGATAGACCTGATCGTCCGCCAGCAACGGTCCGGCGCTGTGAATATTATAATGCCGGTCGCCGCGCATGATCAGGACCGGGCGCGCCCATCGCGGCACTCGCTGGCCCTGCGCCACGGTGCTTTCAGGATGAATGCGATAGCCGACGAGTTCAAGCTCGGCGCCGCCCGGCAGATCGAGTTCGACCCGGTCAACGAGCCCCGGCTCGGGCGGCTCCAGCATGTTCAGCAATCGCGCGGTCAGCCCCACGGTCCAGCCCTGAACCAGCAGGGATGAAATCACCATGATGAAGACGATGTTGAAATACATGTCGCCATTTGCGACGCCGCCGAGCCCCGGAAGGATCGCCAGCATGATCGACACGGCGCCGCGCAGGCCGACCCATCCGGTGAAGGCTTTTTCGCGCCATTTGAAACGGAACGGCAGCAGGCACAGCCAGACCGCGAGCGGGCGCGCAATCAGCGTGAGGACAAATGCGAGAATGATCGCCGGAATCGCCACGGCGCCGAACTCGGACGGCGTTGCGAGAAGGCCAAGCGTCAAGAACATGCCGATCTGCGCCAGCCAGGTCATGCCAACCTGAAACCGGCGGATGCGATAGGCGAATTTTAAGGGGCGATTGCCGGCGACGACGCCAGCGACATAGGCGGCGAGAAACCCGCTGCCGCCCACAAGCCCGGTCACAGCGAACACGACCAACGCCGAGGCGAGCCCGGTGATCGGAAACAGCCCGGCGTCGAGATGGCGGAGCCGGTTCAGCAGCATGGCGATGCCGACGCCGCCCGCCGCGCCGAGCACCAGGCCGAGGCCGATCTGCTGCACAAAGCTGGAAATGAATTCAAAGGTCATCCCGAAAGATGGCGAAGACTGCGCAGCGGCCAGTTCCACAAACATCATGGTCAGGAAAATCGCCATGGGATCGTTGGCGCCGGATTCCACTTCCAGCGTCGCCTTCACCCGGTCGCGCAGTTTCAGCCCGCCGACACGCAGCAGGAAAAACACCGCCGCCGCGTCGGTCGAGGCGACGATCGAGCCGAGCAGCATGGATTCAATCCAGGTGATCCCGAACAGGTAATGCGCCGCGACGCCGACAAAACCGCTGGTCAGCACAACCCCGGCGGTAGCGAGCACCAGCGCCGGCGCCGCCGCAAGGCGATAGCTGCGCAAGGGCGTGTCAAATCCACTGTCGAAGAGAATGATCGCCAGCGCCAGCGAGCCGATGAAATAGGCGACGCCGCTGCTGTCGAAGGCGATGCCCAGGAGGCCGTCTTCGCCGGCGAGCAGGCCGATGCACAGGAACACCAGCAGCAGGGGCGCGCCGATCCGTCTGGAAATCAGGCTCGTCAGCGTGCTGAGCGCGACCAGACCGGCGCCGAGAAAGATGGCGATGTTAATCGTTTCCGTCAGACCGGGACGCCTTATGGTTAAAAGGTGGGGTTAATACTGAGTATGTGTCGCGCGCGCGAAAAGCAATGGGAGTGCGGCTGGCGGGGCGTATTAAACTTCGATTAAGGCTTTCCGGCAGCGCTCAATGCTTAACGGCGTATTAGCGCTTGCCCGCTAGGTTTTCCGCAGAGGAAAAACCGATGCGCGCGTTACGATCACACACCAGTCCCAACGGTTCGCGGCTCGCCGAATACGGCGCGCGCATGAGTGATATGTTGCTCCGCCGCCGCGCCGAACTCGAAGCGCGAGCGGCGCGCATCGAGGCGGAGCTGGCGATCAAGGCGCGGTCGGAGTTTCTCGCCAACATGAATCACGAATTGCGCACGCCGCTGAACGCGATCATGGGCTTCGCCACCATGTTGCGGGACGGTGAGGAATACCAGCTCGCCGCCGAACAGCAGCGCACCTATGCCGAATACATTCTGCAATCGGCGGATCTGCTGCTGGGCCATATCAACACGCTTTTAGAGGTCGCGGCGCTCGAAGCCGGCCGGGTCGAGCTTCAGGACGGCGCTATAGAATTCAACGCGATGCTCGATGATGCGGTGTCGCGGGCGCAGGTCCGCGCGGAGGCTGCGGGCGTCACGATCGAACGCCGCGAGGCGGGCGATGAAATTATCGGCTGGGGCGATGCTGAGCGCTTCGCCCAGGCGGCTGACCATCTGATCCAGACGGCGATCAAACTATGCGATGAGGGCGGGCGCGTGCATGTTCGCGCCTCGGTGATCGCGCAGGGCTGGGCTGAAATCGCCGTGCGCGATGAAGGGGCGGGTCTCACCCGAGCAGAACTCTCCGAAGCGCTCGAAGCGTTCAAGGAACTGCATCGCGGCCTCGACCGGTCGTTCCTCGGGCCGGGCGTCGGTTACGCCATCGCCAAGACGTTTGTGGAAATGCAGGGCGGACGCTTCTCCATTGAAAGCCGGCCGGGGCAGGGAACGCTGGCGCGCATCTCTTTGCCGCCAGTGGACGGCGGCCGCCGCGATAATACCGACAAAAACACGAATGCCGGCGACGCGGACGGCATGGAGCGTAAACATGACGCCGCATAAATCCTCGAAGAAATCTCCCTTCGTGCGCAAGGGCGCGGCCGAGCCGACCGCCGAGGCGTTCGATCTCGCTTTTCAGGAAAAGCCGCGGGTCGGCACCGTGGTGTCGGTCACCGGATCGCATGCGCTGGTCATGCTTGATGAAGACAAGCCCGATGCGGACCGTTCATCGCGGCCGCAACTGGGCGCGATTATGAGCGTCGATGCGGGGACATCAATCGTGCTCGGGCTCGTTTCGGCCATGACCAATCCGGCGCCGAGCCTCGATGCGGCGTCGGCTGACATGCGCATTATTGAAATCGAGCTTATCGGCGAGTTCACCAAGCCAACCATCAATGCGCCAGCCCGGTTCCGCCGCGGCGTGTCCGCCTATCCGACCCTAGGCGATAATGTCCATGTGGCGACGCGAGACGAACTGACGGCGCTGTTCGCAGTGAACGGCACGGCGAGCGTGCGCGTCGGCGTCGTCAAGCAGGACGCGCAAATTCCGGCGACGGTGAATGTGGACGAGATATTCTCCCGCCATTGCGCCGTGCTCGGCACCACCGGCGCTGGCAAGTCCTGTGCGATTGCGTTGCTCTTGCGGGCGGTGCTGCAGCGCTTTCCGCATGCGCACATCGTCATCCTCGATCCGCATAACGAATATTCAAAAAGCTTCGGCGATGGGGCGATGGTGTTTGATCCGTCGAGCTTTAACTTGCCATACTGGATGCTGACTTTCGACGAACTGGTTGAAGTCTTGTATCCGGGCCGCTCGCGAGACTCCGAGGAAGTGGAGATTCTCGCCGATCTTCTGCCAGCGGCGAAAAAGCTCAATCTCACCAATGCCGGCCGCGGCGGTCGCTTGCGCACTGACATGACGGCGATCACTGTCGATACGCCGACCCCTTACCGCATCTCAGAATTGCTCGGGCTGATCGACAAGTCGCTCGGCGGTCTCGACGGCACCCGTAACATCGCGCCCTATAAACGCCTGCGCAGCCGCATCTACACGATCAGCCAGGATGCGCGTTACGCGTTTATGTTCGGCGGATTGACGGTGCAGGACACGCTGAAAGAATTGCTGAGCGAATTGTTTCGTATTCCCGCCGACGGCAAGCCGGTGAGCGTGATCGAACTTGGCGGACTGCCGGGCGAAGTGGTGCAGGTCGTCGTCTCGGTTGTCTCGCGTCTCGCATTCGAGTTTGGGCTGTGGAGCAATGGCGCGGCGCCGATCGCACTGGTCTGCGAGGACGCGCATCGCTATGCGCCGGCCAACCCCGCCGAAGGGTTCGGGCCCACCCGGCGGTCATTGGTGCGCATCGCCAAGGAAGGCCGCAAGACCGGCGTTTCCCTGTGGATCGCCTCGCAGCGCCCGACTGAACTCGATCCGACCATCCTGTCGCAATGCAACACCATCTTCGCCATGCGGCTCGCCAATCAGGCCGATCAGGACGCGCTGCGCGCCGCCGTGCCCGATGCCTCGACCAGTCTCTTGAGTTGTCTGCCGTCGCTGGGGCTTGGCGAAGCCATCGCCGTGGGCGAGGGGGTTCCCATGCCGACGCGCATCCGCTTCGATGCGCTGCCGTCCGATGCCGTACCGCGTAGCCTGACCGCCTGCTTCACCGACGGCTGGTCCGTGGAAATCGAAGACAACAGCTTCATCGACCGCATTGTCGAGCAATGGCGCGCCCAGCGCATGCTGACGCCGGATATTGACTAACTTCTTTACACCTGTGGCTTGATCCCGGTTCGCCTCGCTTTCACTATAGTGAAAACGGGAGGCGATTCATGCAGCACTTTCTTATATTCCTTTCAGCAGTGTTATTCTGCGCAGCCCCGGCAGCGGCTGAACACCATGAAACCGCACCGGTCACCATCGTGATTCATGGCGGCGCTGGGGCGCTGGAGCCCGGCCGCTATACGCCCGCGCAGGAAGAAGAATTCAAGGCGAAACTGACCGAAGCGCTGAACGCCGGTTATGGCGTCCTCGATGAAGGCGGCGCGGCGCTCGACGCGGTCGAGGCCGCGATTGTGATCATGGAGGATTCGCCGATCTTCAACGCTGGCAAGGGCGCGGTCTTTACCAGCGACGGCAAGAACGAGCTCGACGCGTCGATCATGGATGGCGCAACGCTGAACGCCGGGGCGATTGCAGGCGTCACCAATGTCAAAAACCCGATCAGGCTCGCCCGCGCGGTGATGGAAAATTCCGTTCACGTCATGTTTGCCCGCGAAGGCGCGGAAGAATTTGCGAAAGAACAAGGCCTCGAGATCGTCAAGCCGAAATATTTCTGGACCCAGCACCGCTGGGATTCCTACAAGGCCGCACTAAAGCAATCGAAAGCCGACAAGGACGCGGCGCTGCCCCATGATTTCAAGTATGGCACGGTCGGCGTCGTGGCGCTCGACGCGGACGGCAATCTCGCGGCGGGAACCTCCACCGGCGGCATGACCATGAAGCGTTATGGCCGGGTCGGCGATGTGCCGATCATCGGCGCCGGGACGTTCGCCGACAATAAATCCTGCGCGGTCTCGTCAACCGGCTGGGGTGAATTCTTCATGCGCCTGACCATTGCGCGCGACATCTGCGCGCAGGTTGAGTATGCGGGCAAGAGCGTTGAAGACGCCGCCAATGACGTCATTCACAACCGGCTGCAAAATCTCGGCGGCGACGGCGGGGTGATCGTCCTGGGGCCGGATGGGTCCTACGGCATGACGTTCAATTCGGCGGGGATGTTCCGCGGCGTGAAGAACGCTGAAACGGAAATGGTCGCGATCTACGGCGAGTAATCTATTTCAGAGCATTGCGCACATTCGGCAGGATGCGGCGGCTGACCGGAACGCTCTCGCCGTTTGACATGGCGAGGGCGCCGACGCCATTCGCCTCGCGGGTCAATGTGCGCACATGCGCGGTGTTGACGATATAGGAGCGATGCACGCGCAGGAATGTCTGCGGCAGGTCGCTTTCCAGCTCGTGCAGTTTCGCCAGATGAAGGTGACATGCGCCATTCGCCAGCGCAATTTCCACATAGTCGCCCGCGCCCTTGCAGCAGATGATGTCTGCAATGTCGATGATGTGAGTCTTCCCGGCGTTCTGTATGGTCAATCGCTGCGGCGCGTCCTGCTGGCGGACCTGTTCCAGCGCCAGTTCAAGCCGCCGCGCGCGATCGCTGGCGTCAAGGCGCAGCGCGCGCTCTTTTGTAAAGAGGAGCGCCTGTTGACCGATCAGGAACAAGAGCAGGGCGGCCACCGCGTAAAAAAAGACGACATCGAGAAACTGGTCGACAAAAATGACCGTGAAAGCAATGAAGACGATCAGCGCGGCAGCATAGGCGCGGGCCATGGGTTGCTTCTTGATGGCGGCGTAAAGTGCAATGACGGCGGCGATGCTTATGGGCGTCATCATGCCGAAGACGGCCTTGGCGTCGTAACCTTCCGGCGCAATGACGGCAATGAAGGTGGCTACAATCCCGCTCGCAAGGACGGCATTGCGATGGCGCACAACGAACCGGAACGCCGTCTGAAACAGGAGAACGAGTCCAAAAGCAGCAGCAAAGACCGTCAGCAGGACGAGTCGCGTATCGTGAAAAGGATACGCGTAAGGAAAAAGACCGCGCGACGTTTCCACGCCAAGCTGGGCGATGGCGATCAGTGACAGCAGCAGCAACAGGCCGCCAGTGCGGATATCGCCGCCGCGCAGCAAGGAAGCGCCGAAATAAATGGCGCCGATGAGGAACACGCCGAAGGTCAGCAGCGACGGTCCGTAAGCGCGCAGGATCTCCCGCGATGGATCAGCATAACCGGCAAGGCCAACCCAATGGATGGGATAGCCGAGGCGCAAGAATCCGTGATGCGATGACACATGCAGGATCAGTTCGTTCTCGCCGGTTTTGATCGCTTCGTGCGGTGCAAACAGCACCGCATCCATGCGGCCTGGCGTTTCCAACTGGCGATCGGGGCCCGGCGCGCCATTGGCGCCAAGATAGACGCCATTGAGCCAGGCCGCGCTGGACGCCTTGGCGGAGATGAACAGGCCGACCGGCGTTTCGGCCGGAAAGGCGGCCGCGTCGGCTGGAAACAAAATGCGGACCCAGATCTCGCGCCCCTGCGGATCGACATCGATGAGTTTGACGTTCGCGCAGCCGGGGCCGGTGAAATTAGGGATCGCTCCGCCGGGCGCCGCCGGGCAGACGGTAGTCATGGCGTCATAATCGATTTGAACGCGCGCATGCGCGCTGGCGGCGAGCAGCAGCAACGCGCAGGATGTGAGAGACAGGACGAAACGCACAATCATCCGCCGACCGTATATCGATTTTGCGCCGCCGCGCGAGCGCCGCCCGCCGATCATTCCCCCCCGCTTGTCGAAAGCCTGCTGCATTTCAACATGTTACAGACGATCATTCGGATCAGCCACATCCGGAAGGGACTTTCATGTTTCGCAGTTTGCTTGCGACGGCGCTTGCCATTTTCACCAATGCCTGCGCCAATCAGCTCATGCCAGAGCCGACAATTTCCATTGCCCCGCCTGTAGAAGAAGCGATCAGTTTCACCGCCAATAGCGGGGAAGCGGTGGCGGCGTTTCGCGGCTCGATCATGGTTCCCGAAAACCGTAACGCCGCGAACAGCCGCGAGATCAAGCTGACCTATGTGCGCTTTCCTTCGACTTCGGCGGCGCCGGGAGCCCCGATCATTTATCTCGCCGGCGGGCCGGGCGGCTCCGGCATCCAGACGGCGAAAGGGCGGCGCTTTCCGCTGTTCATGGCCATGCGCGAATTCGGCGATGTGATCGCCCTCGACCAGCGTGGAACCGGCGAGTCTGACGATGCGCCGCGCTGTGTTTCGAGCATCATCTCGCCGGACGACCAGCCCGTGAGCGATGAAGACTACGCAGAGATCAACCGCCAGTCAGCGCTCGAATGCGCGGAATTCTGGCGCGCGCGCGGGATCGACATGCGCGGCTATACTACCGTTGAGAGCGCTGACGATCTCGATGCGTTGCGCGCGGCGCTCGGCGCCGAAAAGGTCACCCTCTGGGGGATTTCCTATGGCAGCCACCTGACCATGGCGGCGATCAAACGGATGGGTGCGCGCATCGACAAGATCGTGATCGCCAGCGCTGAAGGGCTCGATCAGACGGTGAAGATGCCGGCGGAGACCGATGCGTATTTCGCGCGGCTGCAGGCGGTGATCGATACCAATCCCGCCGCGAAGGCCGCGTTCCCGGACATTTCCGCGATGATGCGGCGCGTCCACGCCAAACTCGAGGCCGAACCGGTGATGTTGTCCGTGCCGCAACAGGAAGGCGCCGCCAAACCGTTCCTGCTGACGCGCCGCGACATGCAGATGATCGCCTCGGCGATGATTGCCGACCCGGAAAATGCCGCGCAGTTGATGCAGCTTTATGCGGCGGCGGATGCGGGATTTTTCGAACCGTTCGGCGGACTGATCGGGCGGTTTGCAACGCCGAATGATGAGATCGGCTGGCGCGTCATGCCGCTGACCATGGATGTTGCGTCTGGCATCTCCGATGCGCGTCTGGCGCAGGTGCGCGAGCAGGCGAAGACGGCGCTGCTCGGCGATTATCTCAATTTCCCGATGCCGCAGTTCAACAGGCTGTTCGACGGAATCGATCTTGGTGATGATTTCCGCAAAGGCCCGGTGAGCGATGTTCCGACTTTATTGCTCAGCGGCACGCTGGACGGGCGGACCTATCCGGTGGAGCAGCGCGAGGCGTTGTCGGGCATGTCCGACCTCACCGTGGTGACGGTGACCAACGCCGGACACAATCTGTTCATGTCTTCGCCTGACGTGACGGCGGTGATCCAGCAATTCATGCGCGGCGAGAAAGTGACGACGCGAGAGATTGTGATCGCGCCGCCGAGTTTTGCGGAGAAGTAAGGCGCGTGACTTTCATCGTCGCGCAAGTCGCCGATCCTTCGCGACGCCCAGACTTCCTCATCCTGAGGGCGCGCATCTTTTGCGCGCATCGCGAAGGACGAGGAAGTCTGGTCTCCTCAGGATGAGGAAGCACTTGTCAATTGATCGCTCGGAAATGCGGATTATGCCGGGCCGCTAAACAGCCGCCGCACGTCGGCCGGATCGAACAGCGCCGTGCCTTCGCTCATGCGCGTTGCGCCGGCCGCCGCCATGCCGAAGCGCAGCGCATCGGTTTCGCTGTCGCCGCGCGTTAAAGCGGTCAGCAAGCCGCCGACGAAGGAGTCGCCAGCCCCGACCGCGCTGGAGGCTTTGACCTTGTAGGACGGCGCCGAAAACACGCCGTCCTTCGTCGCCATCAGCGATCCGTCGCCGCCATGACTGACGACCATGGCCTGCACACGGCCCTTTTCGACGAGTCCCTTCGCATAGGTTTCGATTTCATCGGGCCAGTTCAGGGGCTTGCCGGACAGCGACTGATATTCATGTTCGTTCTGGCGCAGCATATAGACGCCTTCATCGAGCGCCGCCTCCAGCCCGCTGATGGAATCGAGCACAAACCGCGCGCCCTGATCTTTCGTCACGCGCGCCGCCTGCGCCCAGAAATCGGCGGGCGCGCCCGGCGGCAGGCTGCCGCTGGCGACGACGAAATCGCCGGGCTCGGATTCCTCGCGCACGGCGTTCAAAAACCGTTCGATCTCCGCATCGCTCATTTCCGCGCCCGGCAGGTTGAAGCGGTACTCGTTGTCTTCCTTCTGGTTCTTGACGTGAAAGGCGAGGCGGGTTTCCCCGGCGATAGGGATCATCCGCATGGGGACGTTTTCGGCGGCCACGGCCTTGACTAGCGCGTCGCCGTAAACACCGCCGGCAGTGAAGATCGCCAGCGTATGCGCGCCCAGCCGCGAACAGGTGCGCGCCACATTGATGCCGCCGCCGCCCGGGTGCATTTGCGGATCGCGGCAGCGGACCTTGCGGTTGGCCTCGACGAAATCGGCGGTGACCGCGTAATCGAGCGCCGGATTGGGGGTGAGGGTGATGATGCGCGTCATAGGGGGAGTGAGTAGTGAGTGGTGAATAGTGAATAGCGAATAGTATGCAGTGTGTCGGAGGAAGGTAATTGAATAAACGCCATATCAGTTTCCTATGTGCGGGCGAACAATAACCCAAAGGCAGGGCGCGGCGCCCGCTTGCCGCATGCGTAAACCTGCTAATTCCTACTCACTACTCCCTACAACAACCCCAGCGTTTTGAAACTGGCGTGATGTTTGTGGCCGATCACAAGATGGTCGTGAACGCGAATGTTGAGCGCGGCGGCGGCCTTGGCGATCTGGCTGGTCATCTCAATATCCGCGCGCGAGGGCGTCGGATCGCCCGAAGGGTGATTGTGGACGAGAATGATCGCCGAGGCGCCAAGCTCCAGCGCGCGCTTGACCACTTCGCGCGGATAGACCGGCGTATGATCCACCGTGCCGCGCTGCTGCACTTCGTCGGCGATCAATATGTTCTTCTTGTCGAGAAACAGAATGCGAAAGAGCTCGGTTTTTTCATCCGCCATAGCCGCGCGGCAATAGGAAAGCAGCGCGTCCCATGAGGAAATGATCGAACGGTTTAGCACCCGCGCCTGCGACAGCTTGATGGCGGCGGCCTGAACGATTTTCAGTTCCTGCGCGACGTTTTCCGATACGCCCTTGATCTCCGTCAGGCGCTCAATCGGCGCGGCGAGCACTTGCGGAAAGCCGCCAAAGATTTTGATCAGGTCTTTCGCCAGCGGTTTGACGTCCTTGCGCGGTATGGCGCGAAACAGGATCAGTTCAAGCAGTTCGTAATCCTGCACGCCGTCGACGCCAGCCTTTTTGAACCGCGCGCGCAAGCGTTCGCGGTGTCCGGCAGCGTGGTTGGTGGACTGCGCCGAGGTTTTATTGGTTGCGGTGTTCACGGCAAGGCCTGCGCTTTTCGATCAGCATCTGCTCTGAATTGGCATGTAGCATGTCATAATTGGTCATGATAGCTTGACCTGTACTGAAGAGGTGTCCGTTCAATTCTTGGAGAGCTGAGTGACCAATGACATCGGAGAGGTAATTTCTCGAAGCTTGTGGCTGCTTGGCCAGCCACTCTTCGTTGGCTTTCCGTTGGGTATGGCAGTCGTTATTGCGGTCACCATAATTTTCGCGGTGCTAGCGGCATGGAAATTGCCACGGACGCTCGAAGGGAGAAAGAGACTTCCATACTTGCTAGAGCATCGGGCGCTTGAGCCGAATCAAATTTGTTTGCGTTGAGGGCGAACCGTGATTCACCGTTTTTGGAGGTGAGTTATGGGACAACCGATTTCAAATGATTTACGTCGGCGGATGGTTCGGGGCGTCGAGGGCGGCAAGACTCGCCGCGCTGTGGCGGCTCAATATGAGGTTGCGCCGTCGACGGCGGTTCGGCTTTTTGCCCGCTACGAGGCGACCGGGTCGGTGAAGCCGGCGCGACAGGGCCGTGAGCCGGGCGGTGGCAAGCTTGGCCCTCACCGGGACTTCATCATCGAACGGGTGAAGCAAAAGCCGGACGTCACCATGCCTGAGCTGGCCGGCATCCTCGAGGAAGAACGCGGCTTGAAAGTCGATCCGTCGAACATCTCCAAACTGCTATGCCGAGCCGGGTTCACCTATAAAAAAAACGCTGCTGGCGTCGGAACAAGAACGCAGCGACGTGAGAGCGGCGCGTCTTGAATGGCGCTGTTATCGCCAACCGGCGATGCGTCGCGAGCCCGGTCGGCTTATCTTCGTCGATGAGACATCGGTGAAGACGAATATGTGCCGTCTTCGCGGCCGCTCGCTTCGGGGAGAACGCCTCAAGGGCGATGCGCCGTTCGGCAAATGGCATACGCAAACCTTCATCGCCGGATTGCGCTGCGACGGCCTCGTCGCGCCATGGGTCGTTAACGGCGCCATGGATGGCGAAGCTTTCACTGCCTACATCGAGACGCAACTGGCGCCGAGGCTTCAGCCGGGAGACGTCGTCATCCTCGATAATCTCAACACGCACAAAAGTCAGCGCGCCGCACAAGCCCTGGCTGCGCGCGGCGCATGGTTCTTGTTCTTGCCGAAATACTCGCCCGACCTGAACCCGATCGAAATGGCCTTCTCAAAGCTCAAAGCCCATTTGCGAAAAGCCGCAGCACCAACTTACGAGGCGCTCTGGCAGGCCATCGGCGATATCTGCAGCTTGTTCCCAGCCGCCGAATGCTGGAACTTCTTCAAAGCGCAAAACTATGTTGCAGATTAAACGCCCGAAGCTCTAGACCTTGACATTTTGTGCAAATTGTATAATTACGATATAACTTAATAGATTAAAATGTCTAACAATGGTTTTACAATGAGTGTCAAGTCCACCGCCCAAAAGCAATATCGGGCGAAAGTCGATCAGGCCGCCGCCGAGCCGGTGCGTGCGCTTCAACGCCCGCCGGAAGGCTGGATCGCTACGGTGCGCAAGGCCCTGGGCATATCGGGCGCGCAGCTTGGCAGGCTGGTCGGACGGACGCGGGCGAACATTGCAGCCGCTGAACGCTCCGAGCAGGAAGGCCGCGCCACACTCCAAACCATGAGAACCATGGCCGAGGCGATGGGCTGCAAATTCGTCTACGCCTTTGTCCCGCCAGACGGAGGACTCGAGGACATATTAAAGCAGCGGGCGCGAAACAAAGCGCAAACAATCGTTCAGCGGGCAAACACGCACATGGCGCTGGAAAAACAAAATCTGAATCAAAACCAGCTCAATGATGAGGTTGAGGGATTGGCCCGCGACCTGCTGCGCAGTCCGCCTTCCGATTTCTGGAAAGATGAATGAACGCCGCCGGCCCAAAATCCGAAGAAGGGGAACCCGACGGCGCTACGCCGCGCGATCCTGACGAATTGGACGGGCTGAAATTCAAGCACGTCGCCACGCGCGGCGAACTGAACGAACTGGAGCAGGCCAATGTGGAAAGCGGATTGCTCTGGCTTAATCGCCGCCGCAAAGGCGATGTTCTGCGCGAAGCGTTTATCCGCGAACTTCATCGCCGCCTGTTCGGCGATGTGTGGCAGTGGGCCGGGACGTTTCGCCTAACCGAAAAGAACATCGGCGCCGATCCGGCGCAGATCAGCGTGCAGCTTCGAATGCTGCTGGATGACGCCCGCAATTGGGCGGAACACGAAACATACGCGCCGCTCGAATCCGCAGCGCGATTTCATCACAGGCTCGTGCAGATTCACTGCTTTGCGAACGGCAACGGACGTCATGCCCGCATCATGGCCGATGAATATCTGCGGCAGTGTTTCAATCACAAGCCGATCGACTGGGCTGGGGGTCACGATTTGATGAAAGAAAATAAGCGGCGTGACGAGTATATTGCTGCGCTCAGAGCGGCTGACAGAAAGAAGTATGGCGCGCTGCTGGAATTGGTTGGCGCCGCCGTCTAGACGGAAAGTTTTCAATCTTCGTTGTGCAGCAACATGTGCGCCAAATTGGCGCCAATCCGCCCCGAAGGCCTGGCGAATTACGGATTGTATGGGTGCTTTAAAGAAAATGGAGCGGGCGATGAGATTCGAACTCACGACCCCAACCTTGGCAAAATTTTGAGTCAGGGTTTTTCGGTGTTCCGCAAAGTTTTTTAGCATGCCTAATATGCTGAAATAGCGAGATTTTTCTATTTCTGGATTCCACAGCGTTTCGCGCGGTTCGTTGCAGCGTGGTTCCTCGGTGGTACCTTTAGCGACCACAACCCTTCGGATCCATTTCGTCATGCCAACCAGAAAACTTACGAAACGCACTGTCGATGCGGCTCAAGGCGAAGCATCGGAGTACACTCTCTGGGACACCGAGCTGAAGGGGTTTGGGCTCAGAGTTCAGCCGACAGGGGCAAAGACCTATATTGTGAAATATCGCGCTGGTCGTGGCCGCAACGCGCCAACAAAGCGGCTTACCATAGGAAGACATGGCTCCCCCTGGACGCCAGATCGCGCCAGGGCGGAAGCTCGGTCGCTTCTGATTGACGCCGCTTCCGGGGATGACCCAGCAGCAAATAGGACGGCCGAGCGCAAAGCGATTTCCGTGGCAGAATTGTGCGACCTTTATTTCAAAGAGGGCTGCATCACGAAAAAGGCGTCGACGCTGGGCGTCGATGTGGGGCGGATTGAGCGCCATATCAAACCGGTTCTGGGGCGAAAGCGCGTAATGGATGTGACGCGATCAGATGTTGCCGACCTCCTGCGGCGTGTCGCTTCTGGAGAGACAAGAACTGATCTCAAAACCAAACACCGCGGGCGCGCAAGGGTGACCGGTGGCAAGTACGCTGCCAATCGCGTGGTTAGCTTGTTTGGTGCAATTCTTACCTTTGCATGTGAGCGCGGCATCCTCGAAACCAATCCAGCGAGCGGAGTGAAAAAATTTCCAGAACCCCGGCGGGAGCGGTTTCTATCTCAATCGGAACTGCAGCGTCTTGGAACGGCGATTATCGGCATTGCTCGCGAGGGTGTAAATCCTATGGCTATCGCGATAATCCGTTTGCTAATTTTCACTGGTGCAAGGCGCTCAGAGATTGAAGGCCTTCGATGGCAAGAATTCGATATCCAGCATGCTTGCTTGCGCCTGGCTGACTCAAAATCGGGAAGGAAAGTCGTCCCGTTAAGTTCGCTTGCAGTCACAATCATCGATAGTCAGCCAAGAGTTGATGGAACCGAATACGTATTTCCCGCGACGAGTGGCGAAGGGCGATATAGGGGAGTCTCGAAGATATGGCGCCGCATACGAAAATGTGCGGGACTTGATGACCTTCGGCTACACGATCTCCGACATACCTTTGCGTCCGTTAGTATTTCGGCGGGTGTACCCATGGCCGTGATCGGGAAAATTTTAGGCCACGCCGATCAAAGAATGACAAATCGCTACGCGCACCTTGCGGATGACCCTGTTTTTGCCGGAGCCGAGAAAGTCGCGGACGTACTTTCAAAGAGCCTCGGCGAAGTTGGTTACGAGATAACGGCGTTAGCCCGGCGGGATAATTTTTTGCTGCGTGAGGGCAAAAATGGGAAAGGCCGATGCGCTACAAATGCAACTTGAGCCCATGTCCATGCGTTGATTAGCGTTCCAAATCATTCCTAAATCGAGGTAAGGCAGCATTGCTTCATCTGGGCGGTTGCCCGGCTTATTCGTGGCAACATGGAGCAATAAATTGGAAACCCCCGCGCAAATTCCGGACAGGTTTTATTCCGACATGTTGAGAGAGCTTGGGGCTCCAGATTGTGACGCTTGTCGGAATGCAATTACCCCGTTGTTTTGTAACGGGTTTGCCACAGCAAGCATTATGAGCGCCGTACTTCTTGGACATGAATCGATTTCGACGAGAAGAAGGTTCCAGGCAGAGATTGCTCACGCTGCCCAAAAAGGCCTAATCGACACCTGGGCAGTGAGAGCGGGTGTGGAATGTTTGAAAGGTGAAGTTCATATGCCGGCGGAGCATCTCCTAAATGGGAATGTTTGTATTTTTCCGCAACAAGATCGCCTAGAGAATGAAATGAAGATTGAAAACGCCGCAGAGGTTATCTTTGACACTGGCACTGTTCGTGCTTCGGTTCAGACGAAGAAAATCAATTTCATAGCTTTGTTTGATCTAGGTGAATGCAAGAGCTTGCTAGGCCAGTGTTCGCTCTCGGCCGATGCGTCGATCACGCTCACCAGCGCAAAAGCAAGCGACGCAAAGGTCGCCAAATGGCTTGAGGAGCAGCTTCGCAATAATGTTGCGAGCCCCAAATACTGTAAGGACCAAATATTTGTTGCCGCCAAGGGACAATTTTCGGGGATAAGTCGGCGGCGATTTGATCAACTCTGGGGCTCTATCACTAACAGGTCCGAATATTCAGGGTGGGCCAAACCTGGACGCCGACCAAAACGGTGCGCTTAAACGTTTAGCGTAATTAAAGGCGCCCCCTATTACTGCGCCGCAAAGCGAACCTTCCTGACATCTAGTCAACGTCAGGAGATCGCAACTATGAAAAATGACTTGCTATCAAAAAGTGCCAATGAAATCGGCCGAGGACGACAGCGGAACATAGATAGGTATCTAAGGGCAAGAGACGCGGCTGCATACATAGGCTTGGCGGTTTCTACCTTGGCCAAAATGCGAATGAACCCGGGGGCCGGCCCCAGTTTTACGAAGGCCGGCCCCCGAGTCGTTCTTTACGAGCGCGCTGATTTAGACGCCTGGCTGTCGAGCCGGAAACGGAATTCTACGTCTGAATGTAGAGGTGCAAAATGACCTCCGGTTCAAAAATCACAGCTGCCTTCGTCGAAAACGAAACGAATTCCGTTCTATTTAACCTTTACGCCATTGCTTTGTATTGCTTGCCTGCAGAAATCCGCAATCAGCCAGCATGGAAGGTAGCGGACCAATTGTTTGACGACGCTATTGCGGCGGTTCGCTGGCCCTGTAGCAGTGAGGACGCCGCATGCGCCAGAGATAAGTTTCTCTCGGCTTGTATCTATCTTGACGAGTTAGGTTTGGATCTACGGGAGCTCCCTTTGCTGGCAGTGAATCCGCTCCGCTATGCCGATGCAAGGGAGGCGCTTGGCCTTCCTGGGCCTAGCGAGAAGGGATGAGCAATGTCTGCATCCAGAATTCGCATCGACGACAACTTTCCGGACGGGGCATTCAGCCCACCCCGTCCACCAGTTAACACGCATGGAGATTCTTGGCCTACGCCAGATATGGGGGTGCTGCGCGAAGGACGAATGCCGCCGCCTGAGCCTCCGCTGCATCTCTTTGGAGAAATCATTGAGAAGCAAATCCGGGAAATTGCCGGTTCGAAAGGAGCGCCGCCAGATTATGTAATGGCTAGCGTGCTTTCGGGCGCCGCAAGCTTGATCGGCAACGCCCGGTGGATCGAAGCATGGCCCGGTTGGCGGGAACCGCTCGCGATTTGGACATGCCTTGTCGGTGGGCCATCTGCAGGCAAGAGCCCCGCGGCCGAACCTGTCCAACGCCTTCTCGCGGAGATTGAAGCCGCGCGAGCCGTCGATTTTCACCAAACACTTCGCGAGCATGCTGCGGAAGTTGAAAAGGCGAAACTCTCGGCGGACTCGTGGCGTGAAGAGGCCAAGAGGGCGCACGACGCCGGGAACCCGATTCCACCAAAACCCGAGGATGCTTTTGAGCCCGATCCCCCGAAACGACCACGAGCGGTTGTGATGGACTCAACGACCGAAGAGCTGGCGATGATTCAGAAAGCCAATCCGAAAGGCTTCCTTCAGTTTCGTGATGAGTTGTCCGGGTTCCTTGCCGGGCATGGCCGTTACGGAAACGATACTGATCGCCCATTTTACCTGGAGGCCTATGGAGGACGCACCTTTACCGTTGACCGTCGCAAAAATGACCAGCCGATCGTCGTCGCCAATTTAACGCTTTCCATTTGCGGCGGCATTCAGCCCGACAAACTCAACTCCTTATTGCTGAGTGGTGACGATGATGGGCTCAGCGCACGCTTCGTCTATGTGTGGCCCGAGCCCGTTAAACCGGTAAAGCCGGATCATGACTTCGATCTGAGCGTTCTTCGCCGGGCGTTTGCCAAGCTCGAGGTTCTCGAAATGGAGGAGACGGATGGCAAGCTTGCGCCAGTCATAATGAAGCTGGCGGATCCAGAACCATTACTCATGTGGATCCAGGAACTCCATGAGCGGGAAACGACCGCAAGCGGGGTCTTCGGTTCGTTCGTCGGTAAATTGAGGGGTGTTTGTGTCCGGCTGGCTGGGTTGTTCGAGCTGCTCAATTGGGCCGTCAGCAATCACGAAAAACCTCCTGAACTCGTATCCGAAAATTCCGTACAATCAGCGATTTCTCTAATAGAAAATTATATAATTTTGATGTCGAAACGAATATTTAATGATGCTGCGATTCCGGATGACGAGCGCCACGCCGCCTCGATCGCCCGCCATATTTTGAAAAACCGGGTACAGAATTTCAACGCGCGAAAAGCACGCCAGGAATGGGGGCTTTCAGGTATGCGCAAGGCGGCGCAATTTGACGCCGCCCTCTCCTATCTCGAAGAAGCCGGATGGGTGCGCCTTCAAGCGACGCGACAAGGCAACACCAAAGGCCGCCAGGCCAAAAACTACGACGTCAATCCCGCCCTACTGTGAGCGATGTCACCCTTTGTTCCGGCTTCCGTTAGGTCCATTAGCTCCCAAAGACCTACCTAATGACGCTAACGAAGCTATTGGAAGCCGGAACAAGGGGGCTCCATAGAATTTCAGACCAAAAAGAAGCCAAACTAGGGGCATTTGGCGATGGGAGAGTTTTCGGCGCAGATATTTCTCTTGCCGATGAGCGCGACACCGCCATCAGATAGCTTGGAAGGCCCTGTTGCATAGCTGGTTGTTCGCAATTCTATTGGACAATGTCGTGGTCAACGGTATGCGCACGGATCGCTGGTTTAACATTCACGTGCTCATCGATAAGCCTATTAAAATTAATGCCGAAACCCATGAAGTTTGGCTGTATCATGATCGACGAGCTCAACGCTGACAATATGGCCTTCGCGCGTTTTGTGAGTGAAGAAGATTTTCCATGTTCCATGGCTTCCAACACTACAGTCTTCATGCGCAATGCTTGTTGATGAAAAATTGGCTCTCTCTTGAGCGGTAGGTCGAATAGAGACCGCGCTGTTTTGAGCCGGCTCGCCTCTCCAGACTCAACCGCTAGCGCTGCAAACTTCATGACGTAATCGGCCTTCTCCGCATCATCTTCGAGGCTGTCGATTGTGATCGCGTCAATCGCGTCAAGGGCATCCTTGCGCCGATTCAGACCGTTCAAACACGCCGCCTTGAACACATGGAAAATGGGCCGGTCATTCGCGGCGATCGCTTCATTAAAGTGGCGTAGTGCGTCTTCCCATTTTTCTTGTATCCGGAACGCATCGGCGAGATCGCGATGCCCGTCCGCACGTCCTGACGGCGACAAATTATCATTGGTTAGCGCTTCTTTGAATTGTCTAACTGCGCGCTCCAAATATTCGTTCGGTACTTTTCCATCGGTTTTATTGTCGAGGTGGATTGCGCCCATGATGAACAGGGCCTGTCCGAATTTTTGACGGTGATAGGCGTCCAAGTCATTGAGGCCCTCGCAATACTCGATGACCTCGCTAATGACCTTCGCGCCGCCGCGTCTATCATTGTGTACCCACAGCAACGTTGCCTTGACCACTCCTTGGTGGATCCGGGTGCTGTCGTCTTCTGTTTCCCGTCGCACCCTGTCGATCAGCGGGAGCCGATCCGCGAGGCTGATACTGTTGCCGGCCAGATTCAGATACATCGCCAGCAGCGCGGGGTCTCTGACTTTGTCAATCGGTCCTAGTTTGGCGATCTCGCGGAGACCGAGTTCAACATTCCAGTCTTCGCCAAGCGCGCACAAACATTGAAGGAAAATGATTTTGTGCTGCCACGCTTCAGATCGAATATTGTTCCGTAAGCATTCCAGAACTGCGGGCATCTCCGCGCTTCGCCCTGCGAGCTGGTAGGCGCGCAGCAGACGTTCCCCATATTCACAGAGTGCTTCGACATCCACATGCCAGATGCGTTCGCTCGATATGGGTGTCCCTTCAAAAAGTCCCCGGACAGTGTGGCTTTTATGCCAGATCGTATATTGCGTGACGTCTGCACGGGCAGCCAGAACAGCGCCTTCGGCGTCGCCCGAATTCGCAAGTTTCGGAAAATCTTTTCCGATCCGTTCTGTGCCCGGCAGGCGAGATGCGCAGCATTTTTTATATTTCAGATCACTGCCGCAAAAACATTTCTGATTCGGTCCGGGTGTAATCTGTTTTCGTGTTGAGCTCATTCTTTGATATCTTAATTCAGATTTACGTTTCGACTTTGGCCAACTAGGAATTCAAAAAGGATGTCGCTGCCGAAGTGGCGGTCTACATTAGTCGCGATCATCAGCTTAGACACAGTCATAATCGCTGCCCCCTACTCACCGCCCTCAAGTGTCCCCAGAGGACTTGTCAGAAGTTGGGGACACTGTTCAAAAGTATTTTTTCGTTAGACTCGGCGCATGACTTTGGATTCTACGAAACTAGGTTTTCCGTTTTTATCCGCTGCACCGTACCGGTCCCGACCCCAAACCGCTTTGCGATTTTCTGCATGCCCTCATCACCTTTCAATAATGCCGTCTTGATCTTGTTCTCCAGCCGGAAATCAATCTTGGGCCGGCCGAGTTTTACACCACTTTCTTTCGCTCGCTGGAGCCCAGCGTTAACACGGTCTTTGATAATTGCGCGCTCAAACTCAGCGAAGACGCCCATCATCTGAAACATCGCCTTACCTGCGGGCGTTGTTGTGTCGAGGCCTTGCTGATGCAAAACAAGATCGACATCGAGGGAATGCATCTCCGTCAGAAACTCAACCAAATCCTGCAGGGATCGACCCAGACGATCTACCGACCAGGCAAGGATTACGTCGAATTTTCGCTGCACCGCATCCTTTTGCATCTTCTTGAACGCAGGGCGCTCAGTTCGCTTCTTCGCACCGCTTACGCCGTGGTCCCGATAGATTTCTGAGACCTCCCAGCCCGCCTTCTCTGCGAGCTTGACCAACGCGGCTTCTTGATTTTCCGTTGTTTGGTGGCCGGTGGAGACCCTGACATAGATCGCCGCCGTCCGATTCTTTCTTCCTGACATTGTGGCCGCCTTTCCGTCGCGAACAATGACTATACAGAAAACATTTGTTTTTTGTACATCAAAATAAACAGATGAAGCCCAAGGAAAAATGCGGCAAGCTGACTCAGGTTGGGGCTAGGGTTTTCTGTACAGAAGAAAACCGAACATCGTCGCAGCACAAAATGGGGGAATCAAATGAGCGAAGTATCCGTCGCTGAAATACTAAATATTGCGCTTGCAGTAGCGCTTTTTGTCGGCGCAATCGCAATTGGTTGGTTCATCGGATTCCAGCATGCAAAGTTAGTTTACGCACGTGACCGAGAACGGATGGAGGCATTCAAAGAGAATGCTGGCCGAGACTTGGATTGGCTGCGCCGTCAGGCGGATGCAATCAGCCGCATATGTGGCGAGATAACGAAGCATGCTGATAGGGCAAGCGACACAATCAAGACCGCCAAGGCCGTGCCGATCGAAAACACAGCAGATGATTACAGCTCGCGCTAAAAAACGAATGCAAGAGTAAACCGACCCCACCCGGGGGTCATCGCGACCCACCCTTCGGTTTTCATTTTTGCGCCGCCCCCTCTACCTCCCTCCCGCGGAGCTGTGCGGACCCACGGAAAAATTGGATAACGACTCCCGCGACTGAACTGTGTTCCAAAAATTTCGAGTAGGCCGAGACCGTTACGCGACGCATTTATTTGTCGATAGGAATTAGACTTCCCGGACGAGAACAACTCGCCCCGCGCCACCCAATGTACTGGCGTTGCATTGCGGCATGGAAAACACTGATGGATATTCATTGAAAATGTTACTGAGCTGGTCTTGCTCCAACCAATCGAGGGCCTTTTCTAATTACTCTCAATGTGCCAGTTTCAACCTCTTGAAACGGTTGGGAAATTTGCGTGGTTCGCGGGGCGCTTTCAGAAGACGATATACGGGCGAAGTTCATCGATTCCGCGCTGGCTCGCGCGGGCTGGGACGAGACCCGGCAAATTCGGAGAAACGTACACTTCACCGCCGGGCGCGTTATCGTTCGTGGCAAGCTTGTTGCTCGCGGAAAGGCAAAAAAAGCCGACTACATTCTTTATTGGAAGCCGAACATTCCGATCGCGGTGATTGAGGCCAAGGACGGTAAACACGCTCGCGGCGACGGGATGCAGCAGGCGCTTGGCTACGCAAAATCCCTCGAAACGCCATTCGTCTTCACATCAAATGGCGACGGGTTCGTCTTTCATGATGCGACGGGACAAAGTGACGAGCGCGAACGCCACATTGCACTGGATGCTTTGCCCTCGCCAGAGCAGCTTTGGGCAAAATACAGGCAATGGAAGGGGCTGGCGTCGGCCGCTGAAGAAGCCTTCACACACGACTATTATGATGATGGCAGCGGGAAGGCGCCGCGATATTATCAGACCAACGCCATCAACAAGACCGTCGAAGCAATCGCGAAGGGGCAGAACCGCATATTGCTCGTCATGGCGACGGGGACTGGCAAGACCTACACCGCGTTTCAGATAATCTGGCGCCTTTGGAAAGCGGGCAGAAAGAAGAGAATTCTCTTTCTCGCGGACCGAAACATCCTCGTCGATCAGACCATGGTGAACGACTTTCGCCCATTCGGCCAGAATATGGCGAAGCTGTCGACACGGTCCAAGACCATAGAGCGAGATGACGGAACCGAAGTATCTCTTGCGCTCGGCCTGAAAAAGGACGGCAAGAAACGGCGGATTGATACATCCTACGAAATTTACCTTGGCCTATACCAAGCGATTACGGGGCCGAAAGAAAGCCAGAAATTATACCGCGAATTTTCAAAGGATTTTTTTGATCTGATTGTCATCGACGAATGTCACCGTGGAAGCGCGGCGGATGATTCCGCCTGGCGCGAAATCCTCAATCATTTCTCGGCCGCGACGCAAATTGGCATGACGGCGACGCCGAAAGAAACGGAATACGCATCGAACATCAATTACTTTGGGGAACCAGTTTATACTTATTCCCTAAAACAAGGCATCCGCGATGGCTTTCTCGCTCCCTACAAAGTTGTGAAAGTTCATATCGATAAAGATGTTGAGGGCTATCGCCCGCAAGCCGGCGACACGGATCGTGACGGCGAGGAGATCGAAGATCGAATCTACAATGTGCGTGACTTTGATCGAACCATTGTTCTCGATGATCGAACCAATCTCGTGGCGAGGCGCGTCAGCGATTTCCTGAAAGAGAGCGGCGACAGGATGCAGAAGACAATTGTGTTCTGTGTTGATGAAGAACACGCTGCACGCATGCGCCAGGCGCTGATCAATGAAAATCAGGACATGGTCGATAGAGACAGCCGCTACGTTATGCGCATCACGGGCAGCGATCGGGAAGGTCAGCAACAGCTCGATAATTTCATCGATCCGGAATCGGATTATCCCGTCGTGGTGACCACGTCGCGATTGTTGTCGACTGGTGTCGACGCCAAGACGTGTCGCGCCATCGCAATCGATCGGATGATCGGTTCCATGACAGAGTTTAAACAAATTATCGGCCGGGGCACGCGAGTGCACGAGGATAGTCACAAGTTTTATTTCACTCTGATCGATTTCCGCGGCGCCACCAATCACTTTGCCGACCCCGATTTTGATGGCGAGCCGGTGCAGATTTATCAGCCGGGACCTGACGATAGCATGACGCCGCCGGAAGATGAGGCGGCGCCGCAAGATGATGGTGACGAAGATCTCGTCGAAGAAGACGGTGAAGAGACCATAATCATCGATGGCGGCGGCGATGCGGAATTTCCCGACGGTGATGCTGGCCCGCGCCGGAAAATTTACGTCGACGGCGTCAAAGCGGCGATTATCGCTGAGCGGGTCGAGTATCTTGACGAAAATGGCAAGCTGGTCACGGAGTCGCTGAAGGACTTTTCCAAGCGCGCGCTTAAGCGGCGATTTGCGAGTCTGGATGAATTTTTGAAACGCTGGAATTCAGAAAAGCGCAAACAGGCGATAATTGACGAGCTGGCCAGCGAAGGTCTGGCCCTGGGTCCGTTGGCTGAGGAAGTCGGCAAGGATCTCGATCCGTTTGACCTAATCTGCCATGTCGCATTCGACCAGCCCGCGAAGACACGAAAAGAACGCGCTGATAATGTGCGCAAGCGCGATGTTTTCACGAAATATGGGCCGCAGGCGCGCGCGGTGCTTGAGGCGTTACTCGGCAAATATCAAGACGAGGGCGTGCTCAATTTAGATGATGCGAACGTTCTAAAGATCGATCCATTTGCAAAGATGGGCAGCGCTGTACAGCTGGTACGTGAGTTTGGTGGCCGGCCCGGATTTGAAAAGGCCGTTCAAGAAATGCAGGAAGCTCTTTACGATGGTGCAGCTTAGGTGACGCAAAAGCAGGAGTCAGAGACGCGCGAAGCTGAGATTTTTGCGCTAGACCCAATCGGCCCGCGAGAAGAGCTTGTTCAGGTCGCGGGCGAGCTTCTTGATTATGCCACATCCTCCGTCGACGCGTTGAGACGCGTTGGGAGTGGAAACGTCCAGGGGAATGCGTGGGAGATTCTGCGCCGCTCCATCGTTGTGCGTCAATACGAGGCTCTGTCAGCGATCATGCAAATGACAGGTCACGGGAGCGGCCATTTTGGAGTTGTGTTGTTGCGCGCCGCTTATGAAGAGCTGGTTTGGCTCGATTATCTTTCGTTACTACCCTCTGGCCAGAACGATATTTGCGTCGCGCTTGTAAGCCAAGAAATTTGTGACAGCTTGGGTGCGCAGAACGAATATCTTGGTAAGGATGGCATGGCCAGCATCGGTTTCTCTCAAGCGTATGTAAAGAAGACACTCGCAAAGCTTCGAGCCCAAAACGCCACGCTGAAGTCAGCAACGGCGGCGTTCGAATGGTCGAAACCGAATCACAGCAAAGAAGATGCAAAGCCTTCTTTTTGGAAGGCCTCGGCGAAAACTAACCGAGACAAAGAATACAGGTATTTATATCTCGCAACTTCTCGTTTTGCTCACTTTTCCGCTCACGAACTTTTGCGACGTGTTTGGGGCGGAGAGGGCTCGTGGTCGATCGCATCTAGCCACTTTTCCAGATATTGGACAGATTTTGCGTTGTATTGGGGCGCGCGGATTTTCCTTGAAAGCGTGAACGCAAGCAAATTGGAGATGTCCGGAAGATTTGACGAGGAAACTCGTTGCAAGTTTCTCGAACGAATTTCCTTGATGACCCCTGTGCAAATTATCACCAAAACCGAGGTCGAGCGGTAATCTAACCAAACAAATAAACGAGAAAAAATGACCGTACGCACCACAATCAAATCCATCCAGGACATTATGCGCAAGGATGTCGGCGTTGACGGCGACGCCCAGCGAGTGTCGCAACTGTGCTGGATGTTCTTTTTGAAAATCATTGATGATCAGGATCTCGAGTTCGAACTTCTGAAAGATGATTATCGCTCGCCTATCCCAAAAGACCTGCAATGGCGCAACTGGGCGGCTAACCCGGAAGGCATCACGGGTGACACATTGCTCGACTTCGTTAATGACAAACTTTTCCCGCAATTGAAGGAATTGCAGCCCACGAGTGAAAACGGGCACCGCGCCAAGGTTGTTCGAGAGGTTTTCAAAGACGCCTATAACTACATGAAATCTGGCCAGCTGATGCGGCAGGTGATCAACAAAATTAACGCTGTCGACTTCAATAATCTGACCGACCGGCAGCATTTTGGCGATATTTACGAGCAGCTTCTCAACGACCTGCAGAATGCGGGCAACGCTGGCGAATATTACACGCCGCGGGCGGTCACCGCCTTCATGGTGCAGCAGGTTGACCCAAATCCGGGCGAGATTCTTTTTGATCCCGCTTGCGGCACCGGCGGTTTCTTGACTTGCGCCATGCGCCACATGCGCGAGCACTATGTGAAGACGGTCAAGCAGGAGGCAAAGATGCAGGCCGCCCTGCGCGCGGTTGAAAAAAAGCCGCTGCCACACATGCTGTGTGTCACCAACATGCTGCTCAACGGCGTTGAGGACCCTGCTTTCGTGCGCCGGGACAACACGCTGGCTAGGCCCTATGTCAGTTGGGAAAAAAAGGATCGCGTCGACATCGTGCTGACGAACCCGCCCTTCGGCGGAAAGGAAGAAGACGGGATCGAGTCGAACTTCCCGCAAAGCTACCGCACGCGAGAGACCGCTGACCTTTTCCTCGCTCTGATCATTCGAATTCTAAAGTCCGGCGGCCGCGCCGCGGTCGTTCTGCCGGATGGCTCGCTCTTCGGAGAGGGCGTCAAGACAAGGCTCAAAGAGCACCTGATGGAGGAGTGCAACCTCCACACCATTGTGCGTCTGCCAAACTCGGTCTTTCGTCCCTACGCCTCGATCGGCACAAACCTTTTGTTCTTCGAAAAAGGCGCACCAACGAAGGAAACCTGGTACTGGGAACATCAAGTGCCCGAGGGGCAAAAGGCCTACTCCATGACCAGGCCAATCCGTCTCGAACATCTTGCCGACTGTGCGGCCTGGTGGGGCGGGGCGGAGCGAAAGGGCCGGAAGGAAACGGAACGCGCATGGAAGGTCAGCGCCGCGGATGTGAAGGCGCGCGGCTTCAATCTCGACATTAAAAATCCGCACACCGTGGCGGAGGATCACGGCGACCCGGAAGCCCTATTGGAGGGCCTGACGGCGGCTGAGGCCGAGGCGGCGGCGATCCGCGATCAACTGAAGATGATTCTATCCGAGGCGCTGCTTCGATGAGCGATACGAAAAAGCACGAAACAGAAATTCCCGAGGAATTCCCTGCCGCAGTGGCTAAGCTGCGCGAAGCGTTGGTGACGATCAAGACGCGTGACATGTGGGTCAATACGGTCGAAGCGCGCGATGGCGTCTTTGCGCGTTTCCAGCCGCTTCTGGCGCGCGACCATCTTCCGCAACTCACAGATGCGGAGATCCGACCCTTTTTCTATATTGAAAACAACAAGCACTGGTCTTCGCTCTACCGACAGGTGAACCGCATCTGCGGTGACATGGCGAAATTTCGGAAAGCCCTTTTGATCCTTACGGACGAAACACGTCCAATAGATGCGCGCCTTAACGAGGCGGGTGAATCGATCACCGGGCTCGGCAAAGCGATCATGACCGCGATCTTGATCGTCGCATTCCCGGCAAAATACGGCGTGTGGAACGACACGTCAGAAAAGGCGATGTTGAGGCTGGGCATCTTTCCGTCGAAGCGGCGCGGTGCCTCACTGGGAGAACGCTATCTTGAGGTCAACCGCCTGCTGAAGGCATTAGCCAAAGCTCTGAACGTTGATCTATGGACGCTGGACGCTCTCTGGTGGGTGGTCCTCGATGAGTCGCCTGCAGATGAGGATGAAGCAGACGACGGAGACCTTGCGGAAGATGAGCCCTCCTCAAATGCGTCCGGCGATCAATATTTCGGCTTAGAGCGCCATCTCCACGACTTCTTGTTTGACAACTGGGCTTCGACAACGCTCGGCCGTGAGTGGATCATTTATGCCGAAGAAGGCGAGCCCGCAGCCGGTTACGAGTACAGGTGCGAGGTCGGCAAGATCGACATCCTGGCGCGCCACCGGACCGAAAAGAAATGGCTCGTGGTGGAGTTAAAGCGCGCCCAGACCTCGGACCAGACTGTCGGGCAGATCACGCGATATATGGGCTGGGTGCGCAAGAACCTCGCGAACAATGGTGACGAAGTCTCCGGTCTCATTATCGCCCGCGCGGGCGATCTTGGCCTCAAATACGCTGTCAGCGAACTGCCGAACGTCAATTTCATGGCTTATGAAGTCGAGTTTCGCCTGAAACCGGACGCGCTCGATACGGAAGCTGCACGCCGATGAACCTCGAACGCCTGCTCGCCCTTTACGAACAGGTGGCTGATGCGCCTGACGCCGTCGCTCGCTTGCGCCGCTTCGTGCTGGACCTCGCGGTGCGGGGGAAGCTGGTAGCGCAAGATGCGAGCGACGAACCGGCGTCAGAGTTGCTGAAGCGGATCGCGGCAGAGAAGGCGCGGCTGGTCAAAGCGGGTGAAATCAGGAAGCCGCGCGACCTCGCCAATGGAGAGAGCTTGGAACTTCCCTTCGACATCCCAGCCTCGTGGCGTTGGTGCCGCCTTGATGCTGTCGGAGCGATCATCGGTGGGGGCACGCCGTCCGCGGGCAAACATGAAAACTTCGCGGGGCCCGGCAAGGGTATCCCGTGGCTCACCCCGGCCGACTTGGGAAAGTACCGCGACCTCTTTATCAAACGGGGCTCGCGAGATCTGACGGAGAAAGGTCTCTCCACGTCATCGGCGACCCTGATGCCCGCGGGAACCGTGCTGTTCACCAGCCGGGCGCCTATTGGCTACGTAGCCATCGCAGCGAACCTGATCTCAACAAATCAGGGCTTCAAGTCCATCGTTCCATATGTCTTAGACTGCTCGCGCTTTGTTGCGCTGGCGATGCAGACCTTCGCGCCCGAAATCGACGCAAGGGCTCCAGGTACGACCTTCAAAGAAGTTTCCGGTAAGATTGTTGCTGGCGTTCCTTTCCCCCTACCACCCCTTGCCGAGCAGCGGCGGATCGTGGCGAAGGTGGAGGAGCTGATGGCGCTGCTGGACCGGCTTGAGGCGGCCCGCAACGCGCGCGAGGCTGCGCGCGACCGGCTGACCGCCGCCAGCCTTGCCCATCTGACGGTGCCCGACATTGATCCGGCCGAATTTCCCGCTAACGCCCGCTTCGTGCTCGACAAGCTCCCTGAGCTTACTGCGCGCACCGAACAGATCAAATCCATCCGACAAACCATTCTCAACCTCGCCGTCCGCGGCAAACTGGTAGAGCAGGACCCAACCGATGAACCGGCGTCGGAATTGCTAAATCGGATTGCGGCGGAGAGAATGGGCATTGCCAAAAAAACTGGTGCAAAGCTCAAGAAGCCGATCACGCGGGATGTCAAGTTTGCCGAAGTTGCACTTCCCAATGGTTGGGTGTGGTCACAGTTTGACGAGTTGGCTTGGAAGATCACGGATGGAGATCACCAGACGCCCAAGCGTGAAGTGCGTGGGAGATACCTGCTCTCGGCGCGAAACGTATTGGACGGCCAGATTGATGTTTCAAATGTCGATTTTGTCGGTGAGGCCGAGTTTCAGAGAATGCGCTCGCGGTGTGATCCGGACCGTTATGATATCCTTATCTCCTGCTCTGGGTCGGTAGGACGTGTTGCAATTGTCGATAAGGACAATGCGTATGTGCTCGTAAGAAGCGCCGCGCTTGTGAAATTGGCCTTTGGAAAAGAGTTATCGGGCTATATCCAGAAAGTGCTTCTTTCAGATATTTTGAAGGAACAAATCGGTGTGAGGTCAAAAGCAGCGGCTCAGCCAAACCTGTTTTTGGGGCAAATCCGTCAACTGATGCTTCCGCTCCCACCTCTCGCTGAACAACACCGCATCGTGGCGAAGGTCGATGCTCTCATGGCCCTCTGCGACCGGCTGGAGGCGGCCATAGCCGAAGCAGATACCGCCCGCACCCAACTCCTCGAAGCGCTCCTCCACGAGGCCCTTGCGGAACCCAATGCACGACTTGAGGCGGCAGAGTGATTTGAAGGCGGCGGATTATGGACTCTGATTTTGATGATGACCCGTATTTCCTCTTACACGGCATTGAAGGGAGCGCGGCGCTTCGTTTTCTTCTGAAATCAAAACAAGACGATATTCGGTATCCCGCTCGGCGTATTTGCACCTATTGCGGCCACGAGAACGTGTTTGATTCCACCAGCGACAATCATGACTTTTCCTTTGTAGGGCCGGGGGGTCAATACAGCTGGAATTTTTCGTTGGAGCAGTTCACGGCCTATTTGCGAAACCGCGACGCCGCCCGCGCTGGCGCCACAATAAAGAAGGCGGACCAAACGTCACTCGAAGAAATCCTAGTTGAACACTGGCATTGCGAAGCTGATGACTGCCAGGGGCCGCATGCGAGATTTTTTCTCGTGGCGTTTTACATCGACGACAAAAACCATTTCAAAGATTGTGAAGTCTTCCAGCTAGGAGATTGCGGGTATTTGGTTCGCGCAACTGGCATGCGGCATGATTTTGGACCTATACCTAATCATATCGCTAAGGCGATCTCAGAAGCCGAGCAAATCCTTGAAATCAGTACGGCGGCTTCTGCGGTCATGTCGCGAAAAGCGCTTCAGGGGCTCATCCGCCATCTTTTCAACCTACCGAAAAGCAAGCAAGGCAATCTTGCCACGGAGATTAAGGCCGCCGCCGAGCAAATGGACGGTGAATTACTCGAAGTCATTCACAGCGCTCGAATGCTCGGCAATATCGGCGCGCATTTCGAAAAAGACACCGACCGCTTGTTGGAGGTTAAGACGTCAGAGGCGGAAGCGCTGATCAACCTCAACGCCTATATTGTCGACGAATATGTTCATCGGGAAGAACGGCGCAAAGCCGCGATCAGGAAAATCAAATCAGAAACGGAGCGCAGCTGATTTGTAAGAATAATACGGTGCGGTCTTCGATCCACCGAATGACGAAAATAGGGGTGGTTGAGTGAGCCAAAACCAAGCCCACGATTTTTACGTGGATGTTGAAAGCCGGGGTTTCACCCAGAATCATGCGCGAATTCAATCAGGACAGCGTCGACTACATTTCAATTGGGGCGATTTGTTATGGGCCGCATTGACCGTTGGTCGGCCGAGCTTATCGGCCGTTTTTCAATTCGGCGAGCACTCGCTACACGAAGCTATCATGCGCTTGTCAATGATCCGGATGGCGCTCCGAACGCAACCGTATGGGACCTACCCGCTTGAACGAACCGACGCGTTCCTCAGTCTTGATCCGACAGAGAAGGCGGCCATCAATTATTTCATCGGCATGGCGGTTTGTAAAATGGTGTCGGAGCGACTTCTGCAAACGCCTTGGCTTTTACACGTTGACGTTTTTCGGAGCGAAATTCCAATCGATTTTCTTCAGGGGCGATCGCGTCCAGATCTAATTGGCCAAGGCAGCAACCAACGAGATTGGTTCGTTTACGAATGTAAAGGCCGGACATCGCCGCCATCGCCGCAGGACAAAGAAAAAGCGAAAAAGCAAGCCCGCCGCATCACAGCGGTGAACGGGAGGCAATGCGCTCTAAGCATTGGCGCGTTTTCATTTTTCCGGGATAGCCAGTTGGAATTTTTTTGGTGCGATCCGATAGAGGAGCCGCTCAAATCAATTGAGATTGGCAACGCTATCGTCGACTGGCGTTACCACTTCGGGCCAACATCCGCCCTGCTGAGAAGCGTGGATGTGGATCTCAACTCTTTTTTTACTTCAGGCCATACTCAGAAAATAGAAAACATAGATATTGAGATCGGGCTTCATCCGAAGATCGCGCCGACCTTGCATAGTAAAAACTATGACGAGGCTCGAGCTCTGTTGTTGGAGATGCGCGACGAACTGAAAGGCACCGGCTATCATCTCGACGGTATATTAGTGAAAGCGGGTCCGTCATGGGCGAAAGGCCATTAAGATGAATGCCGGGGTCGATTGGAGACAAGTCGCACAGTTTCTGGACGATCTTTACACGGCGTCTGATGGCCTCGAACGCATGTTTCCCGGTCGCAAGTTTACATTGGATGGCCATCTCGTCGGCAGTGTTGGCGAGGTGGTCGCGGCATATATGTTTGACCTTGAACTGAACCCGGCCTCAACGCTAGGGCATGACGCTCGCGCATCGAATGGCAAAAACGTTGAGATCAAACTGACTCAGGGACAGGGCGTCGCCATCCGTCGCGAGCCAGAGCATTTACTGGTGCTGCAACGGCCGAAGGGCGGCCCCGTTCGCGTTGTATACAACGGCCCTGGCGCACAGGTCTGGAGCGCGGCCGGAAAGATGCAAAAAAATGGACAACGACCGGTATCGCTAACACGCCTTTCGATACACGATAAGGAAGTACCAGACTGTGACCGCCTGCCAACGTTGAGGCCGCCGCCGGTTTGATGGATTCGGGGCCCAACGTGTTTTGTCGTTTTTCGATCAACTGGCCGGCGCACTTGCACAGCATTACACTTCCTGCGCGCCCAAATTACCTGCAAAAAGTGAGTAAGCGAGTTTAGGCATCTGGTTTGCAGTAGTTGCGCAACACATTGAGGTGTGCGCTATCGGTCTTATCCATCAACTCCAACAATGCCGCGTTTGCATCGTGAGCTTCTTCTATAGTCATCGATGAATGCGTGACCAAGTCGTCGAGGTTATCCGAGTGTGATTCTACCTGCGATAGCCTCTCTAACGCATACAGCCGCACACCTTCTAAGTCAGAGTTCGATTTGCTTAGCGCATCAAGTTTGTCTTTTATTGTTCCAGGCTTCGGAATTCGAAACGAGAGAAACACATCCAAAACGCGTCGCATCACATTCGGCATCATGAATGCATACTGGCACTCAAGTCCATCCAATTCGAATTGCAGAACCTTTTGAACAAGAAAATGGTATTCAGAATCGTGCTCACGTAAGAGCTTGGACATTTTAATGAGCGTGGCGTTGCGTGAGCCGCCATCGGCCGGCTTTTTTACGTCGATAAAAAATAATCTCGCTTTCGTTTCTTTGGCGTCCTCTCTCGCCCAATTCTTCCACGCCTTTTTGAACTCATTCATGCAATTTTGATTGTGCGTAAACACAAAAAGTTGGGCCGCTTCTTCTAGACGATGTCGTATCATTGAGCAGGCAAAGTTCATTGCTTTGGTGTCAAGGCTGGAAATCGGGTCGTCGACAACGACTATTAGATCCTTCAGTTTTCGGTCATTGGCTGGGAGGGTCGAAATAAAATAGCAAAGCGCAATTGCTGTCTTCTCTCCTTCGCTTGGTTCGCCTCGGACTAGTTGTCCGTAGCGATGTAGTTCATATCCTTCATCAACCGCAGAGATTGTAAGCTCATCATGGCCTAAGTATGTGCGAACCAATGAATTAATAGCTGCTGCTGCAGGGCCGTGGGTCTGAACCTTTAACTTTAATTCGCGGATTTTTTCTTTTGCATCATCTAAGGTGCTTTGCGTTTTGTCGGCCGCCTCTTGCGCAATTTTCTTTTCCTTGATTAAGTTCTCATAGTTGGTTTTGCTTTCCGTCAAGTAGTGTTTTCGTATGCAAAGCCTTGCTTCGGACTGATGACGATCAAAATCCAAAACCACTTCATTATGCCGGGCGATTATATAGTTTATCGCCTTCATGGCGGCCCGTGACGAATTGATATTTTCTTGAAACTCAGCCGGCATCGGGAGTGTGTCGTCCATGCTGGCGGTGGGAACGTCTAACTTGGCTGAAAGCATTTTTTCCGCCTGTAGAACCATTTTGATAGTTTTCTCGATATGTTCTTGGAAATCGCTTTTTGCTGCGCTGAATGCTGCTCTCAGATCTGGAGAAAGGGCCCCTGAATCAGGTGCGTTTGACTTTGTATTATTAAGGGCCACTCCGAGTGCTGAAGCTCGTTCTTTTGCTGTTTGGACGTTATTTACAAAGTGCTGCAATTTTGCGTTGAACGCTCCGGCCAATTGCTTTCTGCGCTCGCCAGGTATTTCATTACCACAAAAGAGGCACGCCCCCAGTTCCCAGGCTTCATGGTATTCAAACCCCTCCCTGGCCCAAGGGACCATTGAAGGGTGTTGGACCAAGTCCTCCGTTAAAATTGAGCCGGCGGTTTCATGGGCAAATTTTCCCGTAAGCCGTATTACGGAGGCAATATCTTCGAAATTTATCTGTAGCTCGTTGACTTCAGTACCTGCCGACGTTTGGGCGCAAACAGCAGCGACCGAATCCAGTTTATCGTCTGGGAGGATCGCCGTTGCATCAAGCTCCAGTGTTTCGTAGTCGCTTGTTAGGTTGGGAGCCTCGTACTTACGGTTGCCTTCTCGTAGGCGCTGGGAAATTAGTCGGGCTCGATCACGTTTGAATTCTTGAAGCGCTTTTTTGTTGGCTTCGGCTAACTTGTTTTCGCCGTCGAGCTTGGTCTCGATCTCAGGCAGCTTCTTCTCAAGCTTTTTGAGTTCTTCCGCGGCGTCAGCTTGTTCGCGACTGATATAGAAAATAGGATTCGCACGGCCGTCTGCCCAGCGAAGGTGGTTCTCTACGAAGTCCTTGTTGAATACGCAGATGCGCTCTTCAAGCCCCGCCAATGACTTTGGGCAGGCCAATCGAGTTCCGTCGTCCAAATCGACTTCAAATTCGCAGTCCATTAGAAGGCGCGGATTGTGTTTTCCAGTTTCTAGCGAGGCGAGGATGCGCGATAATGTGGTCTTACCCGTACCGTTAAAGCCATAAACCAAATTGTACTTTAGGAACTCTAAGCTCTCTGATTTTGGTGTCCGGTCCGCCAGAATCCCGGCGTTTTTCAATATGCGAATGTTCTTTAAAGTATTCACGAAAGCCTCACCAATCGAATCGCAGTATAAAAACCTCTGATTCTAGACTTAACGCTCGATTCGATTGGCCGAACAAACTGAGTTCACCCTTACCGCAGTTTGGGCGTTCCGCTGCGATAAGACGGAATAAGGTCGTGGGCACAAAGTCGGGCAAGGGCTCGCCATAAAAGACTTTCGAGCGGCTTCATGCGCGCGCGAATTTGTCTCCAATGACCTAGCGTGGACTTGTGCGATGGGGCGAAGAAGCATCCGAAGATGAAATCAGCGTATATTATTGCGACGCCAGCCTGGCTCAAAAGCAACTTCGTGCAGTTGGTGGCTTGGTGGTGCCTCGGTGGTCCCTAAATGGATGCAACCGAAGTTAGGTCACCCTCACTACACGGATATATGATTGATTGTCTTGAGAAATCTGGAGCGGGCGATGAGATTCGAACTCACGACCCCAACCTTGGCAAGGTTGTGCTCTACCCCTGAGCTACGCCCGCTCGGCGCCTGACGCGGGCTCGCTTGAGCCGCAGCAGGGGCCGGTATATGCACGAGGGCCGGGGGCATTGCAAGCGGAAATAGCCCGCCGGAAATGACGAATGCTGGCCGGTGCTGAGCAGTGCGGGCCAGTGCCAGCAAGTGCAGGTGGCGCGAAAATGAGAAGTGCTGGAGTGAGCGATGGCGTTGGATGAAAGGGCGAAACCGGGCGAGGCCGCTGAACAGGGCGCGGACGCCCCGCAGATCGGCCGGGCGGCGCTGTTCGCTTTTCTCGACAGTCTCGCTATCGCCCATCGCACGGTGGAGCATGAGGCGTTTTTCACCGTCGAACAAAGCCGTGCGCTCAAATCGCAATGGCCGGGCGGGCATTCCAAAAACCTGTTTTTGAAAGACAAGAAGGGCGCGCTGTTTCTGGCCGTGGCGCTTGGCGAAACGCAGGTCGATCTGGTCGGGCTCGGTAAGGCGCTGGGCGCCAGGGGCCGGCTCTCCTTCGGCAGGCCGGAGCTGATGACCGCCACCATGGGCGTTATTCCCGGCGCGGTGACGCCGTTGGCGCTGATCCATGAGAGTGCACAGGCGCTGTCGCGGGTGATTTTCGACAAGGCGCTGCTCGCCCATGATCCGGTCTGGTTTCATCCGCTGGAAAACACCGCCTCGACGGCGATCTCGCCGGAGGGGCTCCTTAAATTCGCCCGCGCCTGCGGCTTTGAGCCGCTTGTTCTGGACCTCGCAGCGCCGTTTGAGGGCTGAAACGGTCCGCTTTGGCGGTTGCGTTTCGGCTCGCGCACCCTCATTTAGTTAACACAGTGATGGAGACGAGGCATGAGCGAGATTATCGGTGGCGGCGCCGGCTCGGCGCACGGTTCGGCCAGCGGGTCTGGCGGCGCAAACGCGGTGGATCTGGTCAAGGACGCGACCATCGAGACGTTTGAGGCGGACGTCCTCAACGCGTCGATGACCGCGCCGGTCATAGTCGATTTCTGGGCTGACTGGTGCGGGCCGTGCAAAACTTTGGGGCCGTTGCTCGAACGGGCGGTGCGCGCCGCCGGCGGCAAGGTGCGGATGGTCAAGATCGACATCGACAAGAACCAGATGCTCGCCTCGCAAATGCGCATCCAGTCGATCCCGACGGTGTACGCTTTCTTTCAGGGCCGGCCGGTGGACGGGTTTCAGGGCGCGCTGCCGGAAAGCGAAATCAAGGCCTTTGTCGAACGGCTCAGCAAGGCTGCGGGCGACGCCGCTGGCGACGGCGATGCTCCGCATGAAGACTATATTGCCGCGGCCGAGGCCGCCGTCGAGGCTGGCGATGTTACGACCGCCGCCCAGCTTTATGCGCAGGCGGCCCAGCACGATCCGGAAAATGCTGTCGCCCTTGCCGGGCTGGCGCGCTGTCATCTGGCTTTGGGGGATGTCGATCAGGCGCGCGACACGCTGGCGCTGATCCCCGAGGCCAGGCACAAGGAAGCGGGCGTGGCGAGCGTCAAGGCGGCGCTGGCGCTGGCGGAATCCAGCGGCGGAGCAGGCGACGTGAAGGCGCTGCGCGCCGCCGTCGATGCGGCGCCGGACGATCTCGATGCGCGCTTTGCCCTCGCCAATGGCTTGCTCGGCTCCGGCGGCGGCGAAGAGGCGATCGCCGCCTTGCTGGAGATCATCGAGCGCGAGCGCGACTGGAACGAAGGCGCCGCGCGGCAGAAATTGCTGACGGTGTTTGAAGCGCTCGGTCATGGGCATCCGGCCACAGTGCGCGGACGGCGCAAGCTGTCGGCGATTTTGTTTTCATAACGCAAAGGCGTTTGTATGCAGGGGACAGCCGGTCCCGCCAGATTGCGACGCACGCCGGAAACATTGCCGCTGTTTCCGTTAAGCGGCGCGCTGTTGCTGCCCGGCGGGCAGATGCCGCTGAATATTTTCGAACCGCGCTATCTCGCCATGGTCGATGCGGCGCTCGCCGGAGACCGCCTGATCGGCATGATCCAGCCGCGCGACAATCCGGGCGGCGCCTGCCCGCCGCTCTACGAGGCAGGATGCGCCGGCCGCATCACGTCGTTCGCGGAAACCGATGACGGCCGCTACCTGATCAATCTGAGCGGCACCCGGCGGTTTAAAGTAACGGCGGAGATCGAAAGCGACGCGCCGTATCGGCTTGCGCGCGCCGACTGGTCGGCTTTCAGCATTGACGGCAAGGAGGACATATCGGTCGAGGAGATCGACCGCGACCGGCTGCTCGATGCGCTGCGCGATTATCTCGATACGGAGAATCTGGAAATAGAGTGGGAGAAAGCAGCCTCCGCCTCGGTGCAGGCGCTAATCGTCTCCCTTGCCATGGGCTGTCCTTTTCAGCCAAATGAAAAGCAGGCGCTGCTCGAAGCGAAAACGCTGGCCGAACAGGCGGAGTGTCTAACCGCGCTGATGGCGCTGGCGCGCGGCGGCGGCGATGATGGCGGCGCGACGCTGCAGTAAATGCGCTGAACGCAGTGGATTGAATTAACGGAGACAATGATGAGCGATGCGCAACCGCAACAGGAAATCGACCGGCGCCTGCTGGAAATCCTGGTCTGTCCGCAGACCAAGGGACCGCTCGTTTATGATCGCGAGCAGGGCGAATTGCTGAGCAAAAAGGCAGGGCTCGCCTATCCGGTCCGCGACGGCGTGCCGATCATGCTGGTGGACGAGGCGCGCGCCCTCTCCGACGACGAATTGCGCAAACTGTAGGCGCCAACCGCCAACATTAGTGCTAAGGTAAACGGCCCGTTCCGTGCATGGCTGGCGCGGACACGAAAAGACCGCGCCGCCAGCGCAATCACCTCACCGGAGTTCCTGCGCTTTGTCTGCGCCCGCGCCACCCTCGCAACCGTCTGACCGCCTGCGCGCGGCGCTCCTCGGCGTTGAGGAGGCGAATGTGCTGGAAGGGTCCATGCGTGGTCTCTGCGCCGATCTGGTGGAAGAAAACCCGTTCTACGCACCCTATGCGCTGCTGCCGGCGATCAAGGCCTATGGCGATGAACATCTGCGCCTTGCTTGCGTCTGGTCGGGCGAGGATCTGATCGGCGTGTGGCCGGTGCAAAAGCAGCGGTTTTATGCGCGCCTGCCGCTGCGCTACTGGTCGAGCTGGACACACGCCCATTGTTATTTCGCCGCACCCCTGCTTCGGCGCGGCTGGGAACCTCAGGCGTTGAAGGAGCTGTACTCTCTTCTGTGCAAAGGCGATGAGGCGCGCAGTTTCGTTCGCTTCAACCGCATCGAGCGCGACGGCGACATCTACGCTGCTGTGATGTCATCGGCGAAACAGCAGCGTCGCCTGTGTTACGAAGCCGGCGCCGTCGCCAGGGCGATGCTGCAGTCGGGCGCATCGGCGGAGGCGACCCTCGCCGTGCATGTGAAAAAGAAAAAGCGCAAGGAGCTGGCGCGCCTGCGCAACCGGCTTGATGAGCAGGGCGCGGTGCAATTTCGCGAATTCGCGCCGGGCGATGATCTCGCCGAATGGACGGACGCGTTTCTCGCGCTTGAGGACAGGGGCTGGAAGGGCGCGCAAAGCACGTCAATGAAATCGAACCCGGTTGACGCGCAATGGTTTCGCGACACGCTGGCCGGCGCGCAGGCGGCGGGCGCGCTGCATTTTCTGCGTCTCGACCTCGATGGCCGCCCGCTGGCCATGCTGGTGACGCTGATGTCAAAAGGGGCGGCCTATTCGCTGAAGATCTGCCACGATCCGGAATTCGACCGCTATTCGCCGGGGGTGATGATCGAGATTGAGGCCATGCGGTCGCTGCTGGAGCGCGCCGATTTCCGCTTTGCGGACAGTTGCGCGACGCCCGATCATTCGATGATCAACGGGTTGTGGCGCGCGCGTCGGGTGGTGACCGGGCTGAATGTCAGCGGTCGCGGGCTTTTCTCGCGCGCCGGCCTGATGCTGGCGAAATCGCTTGAAGGCGCGCGGGCGCGTTTTCCAAAGGGCTGATCCTGTGGTGTTCGAACCGGAATCATTGAGGGCGTTCACCGAAGGCTATCCGGCGGCGCCGGTTTCGCTGCGCCATCGCCTCAGCGGTCATCCTTTGCTCGCCATCGACCGGCTGGTGGCGCTGGCGCGCGCGCTCCCAGTGGCGAGCGTTGAATATAATTCCGGCGACTTGCCCGTCGGCCAGGATCCGGCCCGGACGCCCATGAACGGCTTGTCGCCGGAAGAAACCGTGCGGCGCATCGCCGAAAACAGATCATGGATCGTGTTGAAACGGGTCGAGCAGGATGGCGACTACGCCGCCCTGCTGGATGAATGCCTTGCAGAGATTGCGCCCGCCGCCGCAGCGACGACCGGCGCCATGCATAAACGCGAAGCCTTTATATTCGTGTCATCGCCGGAATCGGTGACGCCGTTCCATATGGATCCGGAACACAATATCCTTCTTCAGATATCTGGCGCCAAGACATTCAATATTTTTCCGGCGACCGCCGCAGAGATCGTCAGCGATAAAGGCCATGAAGCCTTTCACATTGACGGAGCGCACCGGAATCTTCCCTACAAGGATGAATTTGCACCGCTGGCGCGGCCTGTGGCGCTGACGCCGGGGGGCGCGCTTTATGTGCCGGTGAAGTCGCCGCACTGGGTGAAGGTTGGATCGGAGGTTTCCGTCTCGCTGTCCATCACCTGGCGCAGCCGGGCTTCCGACGACGAGGCGCATTTGCGCCGCGCCAATGGCTGGTTGCGCGCGCGCGGCCTGACGCCGCCCACGCCCGGCGCCTCCCCCGTCCGAGATCGCACCGCCATTCTCGCCGCCCGGCTCGCCGCCAGGCTGCCGCGCCGTTAGGCCGGACCGCCGCGCCGAGACTGGGCTGAAGCTGGGCTGACACTGGCAAAACCCGCCCAGCGGGTGTAAAGAGCGGGACTTTTTATTTAATTTCGGAGGAAACATGGCTGATTTGCTGGAGTTTGACGCCCCGGCCAGCGACCTCGTCGCCTGCGCCAGCCCGGAAGAGGCGGTCCAGCGACTGATCCATCTCTATGACGAGGCCCACGCGCTGACCAAGGACCGGTTCGAGCGCTATCTGGCCGGCGACGAGACCCTCGAAGAGGGCGGCGGCGCCGTCTATCCTTATCTTTGCGCCGTGGTGCCGGCCGCCGCCGCGCCGCAGACATCGAAACTCGCGCTCGGCCAGATTGCTTCGGTCAGCGTTCATGGCGCGACCGTGACGCAGCCGGCGCTGTTTGCAAATTACCTGAAAGAACAAATCGCGCGGATCATGGACCGGTTTTCCGCCAATGTGTATGTGGGCCGTTCTTTCACGCCGATCCCGCTGACCTTTGCGCTGGAGAAAGCAACCGCGAGCCTGACGGCGGAAAAGCGCAACCAGCTCCAGTATCATTTTCACACGCCGAACCTTGTCGCCACCAATGACGATATCGTCGACGGCCAATTCATCCTGAAGCGTCACGGCGCCATGCCCTTGTCGCTGTTTACAGCGGAGCGGGTCGATTATTCCCTGCATCGCATCCAGCACTACACATCGACCAAGCCGGAGCATTTCCAGAATTATATTCTGTTCACGAACTATCAGCGTTATGTGGACGAATTCGTGGAATATGCCCAGAAGGAAATCGAGGCGGGCCGCGCCAAAGCGCTGATCGAACCGGGCGAGCGCATCACCACGAAAGCGAGCAAGCCTGCCGGCCCGGCCTCGCCGCGCCTGCCGCAAATGCCCGCCTATCATCTGGTGCAGGACGGCCATGACGGCATTACGCTGGTCAATATCGGCGTCGGCCCGTCCAACGCCAAGACCATCACCGACCATCTGGCGGTGCTGCGTCCGCATGTATGGCTGATGATCGGCCATTGCGGCGGCCTGCGCCGCTCGCAGCGCCTGGGCGATTATGTGCTCGCACACGCCTATCTGCGCGAGGATAACGTGCTTGATGACGTGTTGCCGCCATCGGTGCCGCTGCCGACCCTGGCCGAGGTGCAACTGGCGCTCACCCAGGCGGTGCAGGAGGTTTCCGGCGCCCAGAAACGCGAGCTGAAAGAGCATCTGCGGACCGGCACCGTGGTCACCACCGGCGACCGCAACTGGGAGCTTCGCTTTGAGCGCAATGCGGTGCGCCTCAATCAGGCGCGCGCCATCGCCATCGATATGGAATCGGCGACTATCGCCGCCAATGGCTATCGGTATCGTGTGCCCTATGGCACGCTGTTATGCGTCTCTGACCGGCCGCTGCATGGCGAGGTGAAGCTGCCCGGCATGGCCGACGCCTTCTATCAGGAGCGCATCAGCCAGCATCTCGATATCGGCATCCGCGCGATTGAAACATTGCGGGAAGAGGCCAAGGCCGGGGCGCTGCATTCGCGCAAACTGCGCAGCTTTGACGAACCGTTCTTCCGCTAGTTCGCCATCTCGATCAGTTCGATTTTGAACAGCTTCGGCCAGTTCTTGCCGGTGACGTAAAGCACGTTGTCTTCGCCGTTCCAGGCGACGCCGTTCAACACGTCGGTTTCGCCGCGGACGATGTCTTCATCCTGCAGCAGGCCGCGCAGGTCGATAATGCCGGTCACCGCGCCGCTGGACGGATCAATCCGCACGACGGCGTTGGTGCGCCAGACATTGGCGAAAACCTCGCCGTCGATCCATTCAAGCTCGTTGAGATGCGGCAGCGGCTCGCCGCGCAAGGTCACGTCCAGCCGGCGAATTTCGGCAAAGTCGAGCGGATCGATAAAGCGCAATTGCGACGTGCCGTCGCTCATCACCAGCACATCGTCGCGGGTGGTCAGGCCCCAGCCCTCGCCATCGTAAGCATGGCTGCGCTTTAAGGTGAAGTTTTCAGCATCGAACCGCAGCGCCGTTCCTTCGCGCCAGCTCAGGACGAAAATATCGCCATTGATAAAGGCGGCGCCTTCGCCGAAATGCGACTGCGGCAGTGCGGTGCGTTGCAGCACCTCGCCGGTTTCGAGATCGACCTTGCGCAGGGATGATTGCCCGTACTGGCCGGTGGATTCGTAAAGCTCGCCATCTTCGAAGAACAGGCCCTGCGTGAACGCGTCGCGCGCATGCGGATAAGTTTCAAGAATGCGATAGCCGTACTGGATCGGCTCGACGGGCTGCGCACCAGCGGAAGCGCAGGCGGCAACCAGAAAGACGAGGCCGATAGAAATATGTCTCACAGGGATTTCTCGTAAATGCGATAGGTTTTGTAAATTTCGCCGCCCATATCGAGCAGCATGGCGAGCATCGATTCATTGCTCTCCAATATCCAGGAAAGTTCGGAATCGATGACGCCGCGCGACGTGTTGGCGTCCTGGCTAAGCTGGATCATTTTATAGGCGAGCGCCGTCCCCACGGGGCGGCGATGGAGTTTCCTGACCACGCCCATCAGCGGCATGCGCGCGCGCGGCACGGGCTTGAATTTCAGGCGCCAGATCAGTTTGATCCAGTTAAATGGCAATAATTTGCCGCCAAAATCGCGCGTTACATAATTGACGTCGGGCAGGACAAGGCTGAAGGCGGCCGGCTCGCCGTCATAATCGCAGAACACGATATTGTGCGGCTCGATGATCGGGCGAAGCTCTTTCGCCATGTGTTCGATCTGTTCATCCGTTAACGGAATAAAGCCCCAATTTTCAAACCACGCATCATTGAAGATCGAGACCAGCATGCGAATTTCTGCGTCGAAATTCTTCATGTCGATATTGCGGAAAGAAACTTTGGAACTGCTCAGCGCCCTGTCGATAAAGCGCTGGCGCTTTTCCGGCATCAGCCGTTCGCGGGGAATATAGCGCAACGCATGCATGTCCATGGCCTTGGAAAAGCCCTGCGCTTCCAGCAGGCCAGGATAATAGGGCCGTCCATGCGGCATCATCACATAAGGCGGCGTATCGAAGCCGCTGACCAAAAGGCCGGTTTCTTCATTGACGGAATTGTTGAACGGCCCGCGGATCAAGGTCATGCCTTGCGCCTTCAGCCAGGCGCCGGCTGTATCCAGCAAAGTTTTTGCGACATCCGGATCGTCGATGCATTCAAAAAATCCGAAATGCCCGGCGCCGTCCTTGTGACGCGCAAGATGCGCGCGATTGACCAACGCCGAAATGCGCCCCGCCGGCGCGCCGTTTTTATAGGCGATCCACATTTTATGGGGATTGCCTTTCAGCGTCGGATTCTTGGCGGCGTTCAGCCGGTCGGCAAGCTCGAACTCAAGCGGCGCCACATAATGGGGATCTTCCGCATAAATCGCATTGGCGAGGCGAATAAACGTTTTAACGTCGGCGGCGCTCTCGACCTGGCGCATTTCTATTGTGACGGATGTATCGAGCATGCAAGCAGGTTCCCGGCGGCGTCGAGCTGATGACGGACCTTAGCGCAGCCGCGCGCCCATTCAAACGGGCCCTAGTTCAGCCTGATATGCACCTGCGCGCCGCCATCGGCGCTGACAGTGAAAAGGGCTTTTTCCACCGGCGGCGGGGCGAGTCGCACTTTCGGATTGTTGGACAGGCCCCACGGTTCCGCCGGGAGGCCGAAGGCGTTCTTGTCAAATTTCTGATTGGCGTTTTCATCATGGTAGGCCGACATGGCGAAGGCGCCGCTTTCCGGGGCTTTCAGGCAAATTTTCGTCATCGGCGATTTGGCGGCGAACCGCACCTGCGCCAGCCGTCCGCTGCCGCGCAGAAATTTTTCGTCATCATTGGGAAACAGATCGACCGTCACCAGGCCGACGCTCTCTTTGACATCGGTGATGATGACGCGAATTTCATTTTTCGCGCCGGTGCAGCTGACATGGTCGAAATCATATTCTGTCGCAGCGAGATGATCGCTCTCGGCCAGCGCAGCAGAGGAGACAAAAACAGCGCCAGCGGACAACATGGCGGCAAACTCAATACGCATCACAAACCACTCCTCAGTTTCTTCTGCCCCAGCGCAATCAGGCTGACGTCTTTCGACATTAGCACTAAGCGCTTCCCCTTGCCCCTATGAGGGCGAAAATGCGGCGCCAGCATGCTTAACGCAAATGTGACCGCCCGTGACCAGCCAAGTTCCTTACCAAGGATATGCGACAACGCTGTGTCGGCGATGCGCGCAATCCCAGGCTCCCCGCCGGTTGCGACCAGCAATTTCCGGGCCGCATCAGCGGTATGGACCTAAAGCGCCCGCCTTACTGGACTTTGGCTGACGGAAACGCCTCGGCGAGTGCGCTATAGGCGGCGACAAGCCGGTCAATATCCTCGGCAGTGTGGGCGGATGAAACCGCGAGCCGCAACAGCGATTCCTTGCCCGGGGTGCCGGGCGGGATCGCCATATTGACGTAAACGCCCTGTTCGAGAAGGAAGCTCCAGGCGGCGAAGGCGTCGTCTCTGGTGGGCAGCAGCACCGAGATGACCGGCGCCGGCGCCGCCGCAAGACGAAGACCGAATTGCGTGAAGGCGGCGTGCAGGCGCTTGGCGTTCTCCCAAAGCTCGCCGCGGATCGAGGGATTTTCCTTGATGTTTGCAAGCGCCGCCCCGGCGGACGCGATGGTCGCGGGCGACGGCGATGCAGTGAAGCGATAGGGGTTCGACGAAATCCGGATATATTCCGCTTCCGGATGGTTCGACGCAAGGAAGCCGCCAATGGACGCCAGCGCTTTGGAAAAAGTGCCGGTGTAGAAATCGACTTTGTCCATGACGCCTTCAGCCTCAGAGACGCCCTTTCCAGTCTCGCCGTAGATGCCGAACGAGTGCGCCTCGTCCACAAGCAGCATGGCGCCGTGCTTATGGGCGACCTCGACGAACTCCTTAACCGGCGCGATGTCGCCATACATCGAATACATGCCTTCGATGCAGACCAGCTTGCCTTTGTATTTCGGGTCGAGGCGCGACAGGCGCTTGTCGAGGCTTTCCGGATCGTTGTGGCGGAAACGGATCGTCTCCGCTCCGGAGAGGCCGCAGCCGTCATAGATGCAGGCGTGACAGTCGGCGTCGATCAGGACGACATCTTCGGCGCGATCGACGAGGCCGGCGATGGCGCCGAGATTTGCCGCGTAGCCGGTTGAGAATATCAGGCAATGGTCCATGCCGAGATAGTCGGCGAGTTCTTTCTCCAGATTCTTGTGGCCGGAAAACGTGCCGTTGGCGACGCGCGATCCGGTGGTGCCGGTGCCTTCGCGGTCGAGCGCCGACTTTGCGGCCTCGATGGCGCGCGGCTCGAAAGTCTGGCCAAGATAATTATGGGTGCCGGCAAGCACGGTTTCGCGGCCCTTTATCTTCGCGCGCGTCGGGCCCAGCACCTCTTCCATCACGACGTTGAAGGGGTTTTTCCCGATCGCCGACAACTGGTCGTAGAGCGCCGCGTTTTTCTCGAATTTATCGAACAGGCTCATTGGCTATGACTGCGCTTTCTTGATCGTGTGAATGGCGTCGACAAGTTCGCCAATCGTCTTGATTTCAGAGATTGTGTTGACGGGGATCGAGATGTCGTAATTGTCCTCAATATCCATCACCACATCGAGCAGCGACACGGAATCGATCTCGAGATCGGCGATAATGTCGATATCGCGGGTCAGCTTGACGCCCTTCTCGTTCAGCGGCTCCAGCAGCGCTGCGATCTTGTGGAACACAAGGTCATCGTCTTCCTGAATTCCCGACATGTCTTCGTCTCCCTGGCCGCTGCGTGTCCGCGCTGCGGGGCCGATTAAAGCAAACCGTGTTCTTGATACCAACAGGCGGTTTTTGCAAATCCTTCTTTCAACGGCGTTTTCGGCCGCCACGGACCGGCGGCGCTGAGCAGATTGTCGCGCGCCACCCAATCGGCGTGAAAAAATTCGTTGATCTGGCCTTCACGAACGCTGGGCGTGCGCCCCAGCGCGCTTTCGGCCGTCCGCACCAGCCCGTGATAGGCGGCGATTACCGGCCGCGGAACGGCGATGGCGCGGGGCTGCTTGCCGAAGATGTCGCCGAGGGTTGCGCCGATCTCGGTCCAGGCGTGGCCGCTGGCGGACTCGTCGCCCACCTCGTAAACAGCCCCGGCGGGCGCCTGCGCGCCTGCGAGCAGCGCCGCCGCAGCGTCCTCCACAAAAAGGATCGATGCGCGCGCCGGCGGGTCGGTTCTCGGCGCGAGCGCGAAGCCGGATTTGACCAGCTTGAAAAACGGCAGGGTCACCAGATCGCGCGGACCGTAAATCGCCGGCAGACGCAGCGCCCGCCAGTCGCCTTGCGCCACTGCGGCTTCGCTTTCGAACTTGCTGCGGGCGTAAGGCGAAACCTCCGGGCGGCGCGCCGACATGGAGGAGGCGTGCACCAGTATTGCGCCCGCTCTCGCTGCAGCCGCGCTTGCCGCGCGCGCGCCCTCAATATTGACGCGATCATAGTCTTCGCTCCGGCGCGCATGGGTAAGCCCGGCCAGGTGAAAAAAGACGCCGCCGCCGTGGGCGAGATCATCGAGCGCGGTCTTGTCTTCGAGCGCGCCTTTGACAACCCGCAGCTTGTCCGCATGCGGAAGACGCGCCGGATCGCGCGCCAGCGCGGCGACGTCCCAGCCATTCTTCAGGAGCAGGTCAATCAATGCGGCGCCCACAAAGCCCGTGCCGCCGGTGACCGCAGCTTTTTGTGCGGCGGTCATGATCGCGCCTTAAACGCGCGCCTCGGCGAGAGAGCGCGGGGCTTCTTCTTCGCGTGCGTCTTCGGCGAACGCGCCTTCAAGATATTTGAGGCGGACTTTCGCGCGCGACAGCTTGCCCGACGAGGTCATCACCATGGAGTGCGGACGGGCGAGCAGGATTTCCGCCGGCGCGCCGACAGCGTTCTGCACGACGCTGGCGATTTCGCGCTTCAAGGCGATCAGCGCGGCGTCATCCATGCCGCGGCGTTCGGCGACGACGACAATGCGTTCCTGTCCGCCATCATCGACGGAAAACGCTGCAACGCCGCCGCCGCGCACGCCGTCGACTTTTTCAACGGCCCACTCAATGTCCTGCGGCCAGATATTGCGGCCATTGATGATGATGAGGTCCTTGGCGCGGCCTGTGATCACGATCTGGCCGTTGAGGAAATACCCCATGTCGCCAGTGTCGAGCCAGTCGCCGTCATACATGGCGGCGGAGGCTTCCGGGTCGGAGAAATATCCGGGCGTCAGGCTGGGGCCGTTGATGAAGATGCGGCCGACAGCGCGTTCGCCGACGGCCTGGCCGTTTTCGTCGCGGACTTCGATGGCGTGACCTTCCAGCGGCTTGCCGCAGAGGACGAAGCCGCGGCGGTGCTCGGGCGATGTCAGCGCCGAGGCCGGCTGGGCGATGCCCGAACGCGTATAGTGACGCATGTCGACGTCATCGACGGTGACGGGCGATCCAAGTTCGGGGAACGAAATCGCCAGCGTCGCTTCGGCCATGCCGTAGCTCGGCGTGAAGGCGTTGCGGTTGAAACCGAGCGGGCCAAACGCTTCGGCGAAGGCGTTGAGCGCCTCGGGGCGCACCATGTCGCCGCCAATGCCGGCGACGCGCAGATTGGAAAGATCGATGGCGCCGGGCTCGGCGCGCGCGGAGCGTTTCGCGGCGAGATCATAGCCGAAGGACGGGCTGTAGGTGATCGTCGTCTTGTTGTCAGTCATAATGCGCAGCCACAACAGCGGACGGCGAACGAAGTCGGATGTTGCGAGGAAATCGACGCCGACCTGCACGGTCATCGGCGTCAGCATGAAACCGATCAGACCCATATCATGGTAGAGCGGCAGCCAGCTCGTTGCGCGATCGCCGCTTTGCAGCGACATGCCGTGACGGGCTATCGCCGTCAGGTTGGCGCAGACGGAACGCTGCATGCCGATGACGCCTTTCGGCGCGCTGGTCGACCCTGACGAGTATTGAATGTAGCAATAATCATCCGGGCCGAAACGCACCGGCGCTTTATCGGCGGGTGCGAATGCCGCGATGTCGGCGAAGCTGTAAACATCGGCGCCGCCGGCATTGGCCGCGGCCTCGTTGAGAAATTCCCGGAGGCTTTCCGGCCCGACGGCGGCGACGGCTTTTGCGCCGGCGATCATCTGGCGGATCTGATTGATGTAGCCGTCCTTGCCGCCGAGATTGACGGGCATCGGCATCGGCGCCGGGATCAGTCCGGCATACTGGCAGGCGAAAAAGGTGACGATGAAATCGGGGCTGGTTTCAGCAATGACGGCGATGCGCTCGCCGCGCTCGAACTGTCCCGCCATCCGGCCGGCGAGGTCGATCGCCCGGCTGCGAACTTCGGAATAGGGAAGGGCGAACGCGACTTCGCCGCGCAGATTAAAAAACGTATAGCCGGTGTCGCCCTGGGCTGCGTAATCCAGCGCATCGCACAGAGTCGCAAAACCGCTGACCTGAACCGGCAGAGATGCGTTGGAGCTCGGCAGCGCAACGGCCAAGTCGGCTGACCCCTGGGTTTCATTCACGGCCATGATACGCCCCACACTCTTCTCCGGTTTTCCCGGCTTATTTACAGCCGGCCATGAGCCGGCACAGTTGCTTCACAATGGACGATCCGAAAGGCCGCCGCCCTGCATCGCCGCCATATGACTGCACGCCCGGTTCTTCCCAAGGCCGAACGCCCAGGTTCGGCGCTTGTTGATCAAACGCTCATTCCCATTACGCCCGACCCCCCTTGCGCTTAGGCGGGAAGGGTAATTTTGAGCCGATACAAGGCCTTGGGTCAACGGGCAAGTCCTTGACGGGCCCGGCGGGCTTCAAGAATTGCGGCCAGATATTACAGCTTGTTGCAAAGCCGCCGCGATATTTGATCCGGGCAGGCGGATTTGCAGGCGCAGGCCGCTTGAACCGGGCGGTTTCCGTGACTAGTTTCGCGCTGCAGCGACGTGCGCCGTCCGCTACTGGCCGCGCGCATTATTCCTTTTACTCAGCATGACTGCTCGGGAGCGCCAGATGCGGCTGTTTATCGGCTACAAAGCCTGGAAAAGGGAAGAATACCTTCTCAATCGCATGACCTTCGACGATCTCGTCAAGGCATATGTGACCTATCCGGCGATCCAGATCTATGCGGTGATCCTCATCGCCGCCCTGATCGGCGGCGCTTTTGCGACCACTTCGCTGTTGATGTCCGCCGCCGCCTTCGCCGCCGGGGCGCTGCTGTTCCCGATCGCGTGGTATGTGACCCACCGCTTCATCCTGCATGGGAGCTGGATGTACAAGTCGCCATGGCTCGCGGCGCTGTGGAAGCGGGTCCATTATGATCACCACCGCTTTCCGAACGATCTTTCGGTGCTGTTTGGCGGCCTGCACACCACCCTGCCGACGATCCTGCTGGTCGCCGGACCGATCGGCTGGCTGATCGCCGGGCCGGCCGGCGCCTGTTTGGCCATCGCCGGCACGGTCGTTATGACCATGTACACGGAATTTCTGCACGCCGGGGAACATCTCGCCTTCGAACCGAAGTCGAAATTCTGGGCCGACATCAAGCGCCGCCATCTCGCCCATCACTTCCATAATGAAAATGGCAATTACGGCATCGCCGAGTTCTTCTGGGACCGCACCTTCGGCACGTTCTATCCGGAAACCAGCGATGCGCCGCGCAGCGCCACGGCCCGCAATCTTGGTTACACAGACGAAACGGCCCTGAAATACCCATGGGTTAAAGAGCTGACCGACGCGGAACCGGACGCCAAACAGGCGATGCGCAACCGCGCCGCTTCGTAAGCGGCTGAATTTTCATTTCTTTCGACCGGATACCGGGTCAGGCCCGGGATTATGCGCCGCCGTGAGCGGCGCATAAGTTTTGGTTGATTTTAGCCAAGGGCTTTGCCAGTTTCCGCGCCGACATCAATCAGGGGGCTGGTTGAAGCGCGCGCGGGCTTGAAACGCCTCTCGCTGCGGCCATGCCGGCGGCCCCCTCTATCAGTACAATTTCCAGGAAGGATACAACATGAGCTTGGAGCTTTGGTTGGTCATTGGGGCCGGATTGCTTGCGATCGCCTACGGCGCCTTTACCGTAAACCAGGTGCTGTCATTGCCGACCGGCACGGACCGCATGAGAGAAATCGCCGCCGCCATTCAGGAAGGCGCCAGCGCCTATCTCAACAAACAGTACACGACAATCGCCATCGCCGGCGCCGTCGTGTTCCTCGTCTTGCTGGCTGCATTCAAACTCGACTTCGTTCCGGCGATCGGCTTCTTCATCGGCGCCGTCTTGTCGGGCGCCGCCGGTTTTATCGGCATGCTTGTTTCCGTGCGCGCAAACGTGCGCACCACGCAGGCGGCGAGCGAAAGTCTCGCCAAAGGTCTTTCCGTCGCCTTCCGCGCCGGCGCCATCACCGGCATGCTGGTCGCCGGTCTCGCGCTGCTCGGCATCGCCGCCTACTACGCGGTTCTCACCGCCGGCATGGGTCACGCCCCGGAAAGCCGCGCTGTGGTCAACGGCCTGATCGCACTGTCGCTTGGCGCATCGCTGATCTCGGTGTTCGCCCGTCTCGGCGGCGGCATCTTCACTAAAGGCGCAGACGTCGGCGGCGACATGGTCGGCAAGGTTGAAGCCGGCATCCCCGAAGACGATCCGCGCAACCCGGCGACCATTGCCGACAATGTCGGCGACAATGTCGGCGACTGCGCCGGCATGGCGGCCGATCTGTTCGAAACCTATGTGGTCACCGTAGCGGCGACCATGGTGCTGGGCTCGATCCTGTTCACCGCCAACGCCGCACAGTTCATGTTCTACCCGCTGGCAATAGGCGCTGTCTGCATCGTCACCTCGATCGCGGGCACCTATGCGGTCTCGCTCGGCAAAGGCTCCACCAACATTATGGGCGCCCTTTACAAGGGCCTCATCGTCACCGGCGTTCTGTCGCTGATCGCGGTCGGCGCCGTCACCTTCCAGATGTTCGGGTTTTCCGAAACCATCGCGAACACGGAAAAAGGCGATCCGTTCACCGGCCTGTCTCTGTTCCTGTGCGGCGTCCTGGGTCTGGTTGTCACCGGCCTCATCGTCTGGATCACTGAATATTATACGGGCACGGAATATCGCCCGGTTCGGTCGGTCGCCAAGGCGTCTGAATCCGGCCATGGCACCAACGTCATTCAGGGCCTTGCGGTCTCCATGGAAGCAACGGCGCTGCCGGCCATCGTCATCGTCGTCGCCATCATCACCGCTTACAATCTCGCCGGCCTCTTCGGCATTGCAACGGCGGTGACCACCATGCTGGCGCTTGCAGGCATGATCGTCGCCCTCGACGCGTTCGGTCCGGTGACGGACAATGCCGGCGGCATCGCTGAAATGGCCGGTCTTGAAGGCTCGGTCCGCGAGACCACCGACGCGCTCGACGCGGTCGGCAACACCACCAAAGCCGTGACCAAAGGCTACGCCATCGGTTCCGCCGGTCTTGGCGCGCTGGTGCTGTTTGCGGCCTACACCAAAGACATTGAACATTTCGTCGCGCACCCGCTCGACTATCCGTTCTTTGCCGATGTGAACGTGTCGTTCTCGCTGTCCGATCCTTATGTGATCGCTGGCCTCTTGATTGGCGGGTTGTTGCCCTACCTGTTTGGCGGTCTCGCCATGCAGGCGGTGGGACGCGCAGCATCCGCCATCGTTGAAGAAGTCCGCCGTCAGTTCCGGGAAAAGCCGGGCATCATGGCCGGCACGGAAAAGCCTGACTATGCGCGCGCGGTGAACATGCTCACCGGCGCGGCGATCAAGGAAATGGTGGTGCCGTCGATGCTGCCGATCCTGTCGCCCCTCGTCGTTTATGGCGTGGTTGTCGTCGTCGCTGACAAGTCCGCGGCCCTGTCTGCAGTCGGCGCCATGCTGATCGGCGTCATCGTCACCGGCCTCTTCGTCGCCATCTCCATGACGGCCGGCGGCGGCGCCTGGGACAACGCCAAGAAATACATCGAAGACGGCCATCATGGCGGCAAGGGCTCTGAAGCCCACAAGGCCGCCGTCACCGGCGATACGGTCGGCGATCCTTACAAGGATACGGCCGGTCCGGCGGTGAACCCGATGATCAAGATCACCAATATCGTCGCGCTCTTGCTGCTCGCGGCGCTGGCCGGCTAACGCCTGACAGGCATGCAAACAAAAAAGGGACCGCCTCGGCGGTCCCTTTTCTTTTGTCCGGATGAGATTAGTCGTCGAGGCAAACAGTCAGCGCCGTATCATAGGTCGCTTTTTGCTGCTGATACCACGCCAGTTCCTGTTCATAGCGGGCGTCCGCCGATTGCTGTTTGTCGGTTTTGACCGCCTGGCCGCCCGCAGCGCCGGCGGCGGCTCCTGCAGCGGCGCCGTACCCAGCCTTGTCGCCGATCACCTCGCCAGCGACAGCGCCGACAGCCGCACCGACAGCGGTGCCTTTCAAGACCTGCTTGTTGCCCGCATCTTCACGCACGGGAACCGGCGTCGTCGCCGGGTCGAATCCCGATTCCGCCGTGGCGATCGCCCGGCAGTCTTTCGTTTTTTCCGCCAGCGTGAATTCAGAGGTTTCGCTGTTCGCCAGCTTGAGGCCGTCCTCGTCGAACGCGCCCGTCATCGCTGCGCCAACGCCGGTCGCAACGATCACGGCGCCAACCCCAATAGCAATCATCATTCCTTTGCGCATGTCAGCTCTCCTTGTCTTACAAGCGGCAAAGAGGTGGAGACCGGCTGTGGCGAGAAAAAGGCGCGCCGCATTACGAAACGGCAATCGCGCAGAAGGCCAGCAATCAAGCGGTTTTCAGGCGATTATGAAATTCTATTTAATCCGAACACGGCGTAAACAGCGCCCGTCGGGCGGGATCTGTTACGGTAATCTCGTGCGGCAGTTGAAGAAAACGCAGCGTTTACTTGTCGACGTAAAACACGTTTTTCGGAATCTCGCGGCGCTTGATATCGGTGTTGGCGAGAATGATATCGGCGAGCGTCGTCTTCTTGACCAGATTCTGTTCAAAGCGGTTGAGATCGCGCTCCCACCAGAAGCGGTCATGGTCGCGCAAAGCAGTGAATTGCAGCACGACGATTTCGCGGAAGGTTTCGCCAAGCTGCGAGCCGTCGCGCGCCAGCGCGTCTTCTGAAACGCCGCCGACCCAGAGATCGATATCGTCAACGGACCCATAGGCCGCGCGCAGTTTGTCCTGCAACTCGCGGTTCACCGTGATATCGCTGAACTTCTTGTGGCGCTTGAGGCCAATGGCTTCGCGCACGTCATTCAGCGAGGCGATGCCGCGATCGCGGCCGCGCTGGATATTGAGCACGGAGAGATCGAATCCGCCGGCGCCGGGCGGGCCGAACAGGAAATTCCTGAGATCGTCGACGATCATATTGTCGAAGGTCTGGCTTTTTTGCGCCGCCAGCCCGCGCAGGAACGGGTCGATGTCGTTCCGTTCGGTCAGCACCAGCGGCGCGTTGAAGAACGCATCACGCAGGGCGAAATGACCGCCGGGCGCCGGATTGCCGCGTGCATCGATGCGCAGGAGTTGCGCGTTGATCAGCGTGTGGCCGAGCCGCCAGGCGCCGGTCGAGAATTCCGTAAACAGGCCGGGGTTGCCCGGCGTATAGCCGTCATAGCGCGGCAGCGCCCGCTTGCCGATCAGGGCCGGAAGGAATTCTTCATAGGTGATGATCTGGATTTCGGCGATGACCATGCGGCGCGCCGCGTAAAAGACGTCATCGCCGCTATACCAGGGCCGCGTCCGGCGGATCTCGTCCGCCCAGCGATTATGCTCGCGCACGAACAAAGTGTGCATGGTGGCGAGGCCGAGCTGTTCATTAACGCGCACATCGCCCGCCAGAAACAGCGCCGCCGGATCGATCGGCCCTTCATTGGCGTTCGGCAGCAGCGCCGTATTGAACGGCAACAAATCGCCCGCGCTGGTTTTTAACCGGCCCGTGCCGTCATTGGCGCGCAATGCGCTCGCGCGCTCGTCGCTGGAGCCATAGACCATCGACCCGTCGATCCACGAAGTGATCTCGTTCAGATGCTGGCGCGGCTTGGAAAGGTCGGCGCCGGTCTCCGGATCGAACAGCGCCCGGTCGAATCGCAGGGTCTTGTCGCCCTCGCTGAACGGATCGAAATGCGGATCGCCCGTGGGAATAACGACATCGTGCGACCGGTCATCGCTTTTGACGCCGTCGGAAAGCGCGAAATCATGGTCGATGAACTGGCCCCACTGCCACAGGAAGTCGCTGGTCTCGAAGCTGTTCGGAAACGATTGTCCGGCCTGATCGACGACGATGTTGGAGATCTCGCGCGCGCTCTTGCGCCACGGCGCCGCCATGGCGGAAATGCCGTCTGCGTAAGCGGGCGCCGCAAAGCGCGACAATGGCTGGAACGTCGCGCCGGCGAAGGGCTGGTTCGGGTTGTTGCCGGAGCCGTCGAAACTGCGCACCTCGCGGCCCTGGCTGAACGGTGCGGCGACGGCGCCCAGACGGTCGCGCAGTCTCGCCTTGACCTGCGCGCGGACGTCGCGCTCGATGTTTTGCGCGGGGTTCTGTTTCGCGGTCGCCTCCGCTCCCCGGCTCGAATCCGCAATGATCGGCGTCGTTGCGCCCGCAATCGCCAGCACCGCCGAAGCGGCTAATAATTTATAGTGTTTCATCGCCCTCTTCTCCCGCCCCCCGAAGCGCCATTATCCAATGGGATGGCGCCCGATTTCAAGGACTGTCATAAGGCGAGCGCGCCGGTGTCGCATTTTTTCCATGCCGGCGCCGAAAATTCCCGCAAGAAGCGAGTGACGGGCGGCAAACGCCCGCGAGTCTTGTCAGGCAAGGTAGGGGCGGCAGGGTAGGCGAGGCACATGGTTTTTGACGCGATCCTTTTCGATTGCGACGGGGTTTTGGTCGATTCCGAAGTTCTGGCGATCCGCGGCGAGCGGGAGGCGCTCGAAACTCTTGGGCTTTTCTATTCACCGCAGGATTATGTGCGCAATTTTGTCGGTCTGCATGACGGGGCTTTCTTTGCTGCGCTGCGCATCGACTATCGCGAACATCACAAACGTGACGCGCCTGCAGACTTTGAAGAGCAAGTGCTGGCCGGGCGCGGGCGCGAGCGGCATTTGCTGCAGCCCATTGCGGGCGCGGATGAAGCCTTGCGCATTGCACGGGAACACGCTGGCAAGATCGGCGTCGCCTCGTCGTCGCGGGCGCATTTCCTGAAATCCAAGCTGGAGCGCACGGGGTTATATGAGCGCGCCGCGCCGCACGTGTATTCCGCCGATCTGGTGGCGCACGGCAAACCGGCGCCGGATATTTTCCTTTATACCGCGGATAAGCTCGGCGTTGATCCGGCCCGCTGCCTGGTGCTTGAAGACAGCGAAAACGGCGTAAAGGCGGGCGTTGCCGCAGGCATGAATGTTTGGGGCTTTCTCGGCGGCGGCCATATTTTCGAGGGCCATGGCGACAGGCTGATGGAAGCGGGCGCGGTAAAGGTGAGCCGCAATTTCGCAGAGTTCCGCGCCCAGCTTGACGATCATAAAGAGATCAGGTGACGGTGGGCCATGAGTTTCGCCTCTGACAACTGGGCGGGCGCGGCGCCCGAAATTCTCGCCAGCCTCGCGCGCGCCAATGACGGCGCCGCGCCCGGCTATGGCGGCGACGCGCTGACGAAAAAAGTCGAGGCGAAATTCGCGGAAGTCTTCGAGCGCGACTGCGCCGTCTATTTCGTCGCGACCGGCGGCGCCGCGAACGGGCTGGCGCTGTCGGTGATGACGCCGCCTTACGGCATGGTCCTCTGTCACGAGGAAAGCCATGTGCAGATGGATGAATGCGCCGGGCCGGAATTTTTCACCGGCGGCGCCAAGCTGCTGCCGATCAAGGGCGCGAACGGCAAGCTGACAGCGGATGCGGTCTTGCAGACCTTGAAAGGGTTCCCGCATCGCCCGCCCCATGGCGCGCCGATCTCGGCCTTGTCGCTGACGCAGGGGACTGAATGCGGCACGATTTATTCTGTAGACGAACTGTCATCACTGTGTGCGGCGGCGCATGAGGCGGGGCTTACGGTCCACATGGACGGCGCGCGATTTTCCAATGCGGTCGCCGCAAGCGGCCTCAGCCCGGCGGAGATGACATGGAAAGCCGGCGTCGACGTCTTGTGTTTCGGCGGCACCAAGAACGGCTGCATCGCCGCCGAAGCGGTGGTGTTTTTCGACAAGGCCAGGGCGCAGGATTTCGAATTCCGCCGCAAGCGCGCCGGGCATTTGTGGTCGAAAATGCGGTTCATTGCGGCGCAGTTCGACGCTTATCTCGATGACGGGTTATGGCTCAACCTCGCGAGCCACGCCAACGCAATGGCGCAGCGCCTGTCAAAAGGGCTGGCGGCGATTGACGGCGTCGACCTGGTTTACCCGGCGGACATCAATGAAGTGTTCGTGACGGTCCCGGAAGGCGCCGCCGCAAAACTCCACGCTGGCGGCGACATATTTTATCCCTGGATCACGCCGGGCGATCCGGCGGGCGGGCGCGCCCACCGGCTGATCTGTTCCTTCCGCACCAGCGAGGCGGAAGTGGACGGATTCCTGAAGCGGGTGCGCGCTGTTCTTTAATGCGCCGCCGCCTTCGTTTTGCCCCGCGCGCGAATGTTGAGAAGCTCCACCATCAGCGAGAACGCGATAGCGAAGTAGAGATAACCGCGCGGAATATGGAAGCCGAGGCCGTCGGCGACCAGCGCCACCCCGACCAGCAGGATAAAGGCAAGCGCCAGCATCTTGGTGGTCGGATGTTTGTCGATAAAGGCGCCAAGGGGCTGTGCTGCAACTGCCATGACAATCGTTGACAGCACCACGGCGGCGATCATTACGACCAGAATATCGGTCATGCCGACAGCGGTGATGACGCTGTCGAGCGAGAAGACCACATTGATCACCAGCAATTGAATCATCACGGCGCCGAAGGCCGCCTTGGCCTTGGCTTCTTCATGGCCGGTGCCTTCGACGGCGGCGTGGATTTCGCCGGTGCCTTTCCACAGCAGGAACAGCCCGCCGAACAGCAGGATCAGGTCTTTGATAGTGACAGAGGAAAAGGATTCATAGGCGTGGCCGTCGCCGCCAGCGAGAAAACGCGCCAGCCAGTCAGGCATGTGGAAGAGCGGTTCTGCATCAAGGGCGATGATCCAGAAGATTGCGCCGAGCATGACGATGCGCAGCACCATGGCGCCCCAGACGCCGATGCGACGGGCGGTGTCGTGTTCCTTGCCCTTCAGCTTGGCGACGGCGATAGAGATGAACAGCAGATTGTCGATGCCGAGAACGATTTCGAGGAAAGTCAGCGTCAGGAGACTACCCCAGAACGCCGGCGTTAAAATCAGCTCTTCCATGTTGTCAGTTCCCTATCGTTTCACATCCGGCGCTTAAAGCCAGCCGGCGGCCTCGCGCCGGGCGAGATGTGCGAGCAGCGCTCCCATTTCAGGCGAATCGTTCAGGCATGCAACTGCGGAGAAATGTTCGCCGCCCGCCGCCATGAACGTCTCGCGCGCAGCGATGTCGATTTCTTCCAGCGTTTCGATGCAATCGGAAACGAAGCCCGGCATGATGACGGCGAGCGATTTGACGCCTTCGCCGGCGAGCTTTTTGATCGTCGCCTCCGTCGCCGGTTCGAGCCATTTCTCGCGGCCGAATTTCGACTGAAACGCCAGCGGCGCGAAATCTTCCGTCCACCCCATTTCCGCCCGCAATAGCCGCGCAGTCTTGGCGCAATGGCAATAGTAAGGATCGCCCATGTCGAAATAGCGCTGCGGCAGGCCGTGAAAGGAAATCACCACGCGCTCCGGCGCATGTGTTTGCGCCGCCAGATGCCTGCGCGTGGCGGCGGTCAGCGCGTCGATATATTTCGGCTCGTCGTGAAAGGCGGGCGCCATGCGGATCGCCGGCTGCCAGCGCATTTTCTTCACCGCTGCGAAAACCGCATCGGCGACGCTTGCTGTCGTTGTTGCGGAATATTGCGGGTAAAGCGGGATCACCAGTATGCGCTCGCAGCCGCTTTCCTTCATCGCATCCAGTCGCGATGTGATTGAGGGATTTCCATACCGCATCGCCCAGTCTGCCGATACGGTTGTCACCTGCTCCGCCAGCAACTCTGACTGCCGCCGCGTGTAATAGCGCAGCGGGCTTTCATTGCTCTCCTTGCGCCAGATCTTTGCGTAGTTTTTTGCGGTGGCTCTCGGGCGGACATTCAAGATCACGCCATAAAGGATCGGCAGCCATAGGGCGCGCGGCAAGTCGACAATCCGTTCATCGCTTAAAAACTCGCGCAAATAGCGCCTGACGGCGCCGGCCTCGGGCGCGTCCGGCGTGCCGAGATTGACGATAAGGACGCCGGTCTTCGCCGCCGGGATGGCGGGATGGCCTGCGGGTTTGGCGCACGATGTTTCGGATATTGTCACAACACTGTCATTCATCGCGCGAGACCCGGTCTTTTCTGCAGCTTCCGGAACGCTTTTGGCAAAAAAACGGGCGCTTGTCACAATAGTGAAACATAAAAAATAGAGGGTGCGCGCAAATTCGAGGGGCAGGCGCGCAAAGTGCGCTCATTCGCCCTCGCGTCGTCCCAGACGTAGCGAGACAGGACTGGCATGGAAATCGATATTGGATTGTGGGCCGCCATTGGCTTTGCTTTCGCGGCGTACGCCGTCGTCGGCAATGACGCCCTGCAGACGCTCGGCACATTCATCAACTCGAACCGCCGCCTGCCGTGGTGGGCGCTGTTTCTTTACGCAGCGACGGTTCTCGTTATCGTGTTTGCCTTCGGCTACATGGCCAATGGCGGCGATCCGTCCTTTGGCCGCCTCAACAACACCAGCAAATACCCAATCTTTGAGCCGCAATGGTATCACGCGCTCCCGCCGCTGGCGCTGCTGGTCCTGACGCGGCTCGGCATTCCTGTGTCGACGACATTCATGGTGCTATCGATCTTCGCGACCATGGGCGGCATGTACTCCATGCTGACCAAATCTTTGATCGGCTATATCGCAGCGTTCGCGACCGGCGGCGTCATCTACGCCGTTCTTGCGCCGACGATTGAGCGCTGGTTCTTGAAAACGGCGGAGCAGCAGCATGCGCCCGTCTGGGTTCTGCTGCAGTGGATCACCACCGGTTATCTATGGTCGGCCTGGCTCATACAGGACTTCGCTAATATCTTTGTCTTCCTGCCGCGTGGTCTCGATGAGAGTGGCGCGCCTGCACTCAACCATCTTGAGGTCGGCGTTGCGCTTGCCGTGATCGTGCTCCTTCTTGGCTACACCTTCTGGAACAATGGCGGTCCGGTTCAGCGCATCCTGAAATCCAAAACCAACGTCACGGATATCCGCTCGGCGACGATTATCGACTTCACCTATGCGACGCTGCTCTACATGTTCGCCAATGTGAATAATATACCGATGTCGACCACATGGGTTTTCCTTGGCCTGATCGCCGGCCGCGAATTCGCCATCGCCACCATCGACAAGGTACGCTCGCCGGGCGACACAGCCAAAGTTGTCGGCTCGGATGCGTTCAAGGCGTTGATCGGTTTGGTGATCAGCGTCGTGCTGGCGGTCGGCCTTCCGCGACTGGCGGTGGCGCTGGGCGGCTAGTCTTCGCGTTTGTGATCGTCGGGCTTGATCTTGAATCGCGCCGCCTTGTCCTTCACCCGGTAGCGGGCATCGTCCTGACGGCGGTAGCGCTGCTGCAAGCGCGCATCGTCGGCGGCTTGGCGATAGGTGACGTCACTCGTATCCTTTTCGCGGCTGTCGCGCATGCCGGCCGGTTTGCGCGCCGTGCGGTCCTTGATGCGGTAAGATTTGCGCGGTCCATGCTTGGCGGCCTCGGGATCGTCGCGCAGCGCCAGCAAGCCGAGCAGCCCTGACGACTTTGCTTCTTCGTTCTGCACATACCAGTAGAGAACGACGGCGAAGGCAGCGACGATCAGCAGAAATTCAATTGTATCCATAGCGCTTCCATTCAGCCCGTACCGGTTTTACCCGTAAACAGCCGGCGAGGGAAACCTGCCCGCGCCGCCCTTCATCTGGCGAAAGGCGATGCAATCGCCGTGCTAGGCCCGCCCTCACTTGCCTTTAGCCCCAGGCGTTAACCATCATATGGACGGGACGCGGCAACCCCTTTAAGCATCGCCCCATGAAATACACAGGAAAAACCGCGCTGGTCACCGGCGCATCGGCGGGCATCGGCGCGACCTTCGCGCGATCCTATGCGGCGAAAGGCGCCAATCTCGTGCTCGTGGCGCGGCGTGAAGACCGCCTGCGCGAACTGGGCGGCGAGCTTGAAAAACAGCACGGCGTCAAAACCCGGGCGATCGCCGCGGACCTGGCTGACCCGCTGGCGCCGCAACGGATTTTCGACACGCTTCAGGCGGAAGGAACGGCTGTCGATATTCTGGTCAACAACGCCGGCTACGGCCTGCCCGGCGGCTACACCGAAAACGACTGGGCGACGCACCGGGCTTTTCTCGAACTGATGGTCAATTCCTACGCGCAAATGACGCGGCACTTCCTGCCGGGCATGATCTCGCGCAAGTATGGCCGCATTATTCAGGTCGCCTCGCTCGCCGGGCTGGTGCCGGGATCGGCCGGGCACACGCTCTACGGTCCGTCGAAAGCGTTTCTGGTCAGCTTCGCGCAATCGCTGGCGGCCGAGGGCGCCGGATCGGGCGTGAAATCGTCGGCGCTGTGTCCCGGCTTCACCTACTCGGAATTTCACGACGTCAATTCAACGCGCGGGCTGGTCTCGCAGCTTCCGAAATACATGTTCATGGAAGCCGAACCCGTGGTCAAAGGCGCCATTGATGCGGTCGAACGCGGCCGCGCGGTGTATGTGCCCGGCGCCTGGAACAAGTTTGTCGCCTGGCTGTCGCGCACCTTGCCGCGCCCCATGTCGGAAAGCATGGTCAAAAACCAGTCAAAGAAATTCCGCGCAAAGAACTAGCGCAGCGGATATCCGCGCTTCAGAGTGAAGCGCGGAAATGTTTGGCGCCGATCTCAGTTCAAAGATGCAAAGTTGCGTGCGGACTTCGATTGCGCGTGCGTCTGGCGAAGGCGCGCATCGCCGATATTTTCAACCCAGTCTTCGACAAGCGCGGATTCGCATTGCGCCGCCAGTAACTTGGCGTAAAGCGCGCGCGCATCTTTGGAATGACAAGCGTTTTCGGCCTTGTTTTCGATGCGGCGATACAGGGTTTCGACGCCGGTCGCGGTCTGCAATTCGCTTGATTTGTAGCCGAAATCGACATGGTCGCTGGCGGCTGCGGCGTTTGCTGCGCCGGTTGCCGCGAGCGCGGATAGAGCAGCAATTGCAAGGGTTTTGAGGGTGTGTGTGTTGGGCATTGGGGGTGCTCCTTGGCGGGTTTCGCCGTTGGTGTTGGTGACTTGCGCCCCCGCGCATCAAAGCCGCCAGCCTGCGGAGGGAACGCACGCCTTTGGCTTTGATGCGATAATAATATGAATACGGAGCAATAAAGAAAAGCCGTTCTGGCGCACGCCAATATCGACTCATCGCAAATAACCGGTAACGAAAAAGTGTGGCGGATTGCGAAGCGTTTTCTTAACCGGATGCGCCAGACGAGGCTGACAAAAGCAATTGGCGCGCTAAGCCGTCTTCTCCGCCCAGTTCCGGTGTTCGGCGTCGAGCTCATAGGCGGCCATGGCGGCGAGCGTGACGATGTCAAAAACGCCGGCGCCGACCTGCGCGATCTGGACCGGGCGCTCGAGACCGATCAGCACCGGCCCCAGCACCATGGCGCCGCCGACTTCGCCGAGCAGTTTGGTTGAGATCGCGGCGGAGTGAACGCCCGGCGTGATCAACACATTGGCTTCGCCTTTGAGCCGCGAGAACGGATAGATGCCGCGGATCTGTTCGTTCAGCGCCATGCGCGGCGTCATCTCGCCTTCATACTCAAAGTCGACATCACGGCGCTTGTCGAGCAGCGCCACGGCGCCGGCGACCCGGCGGGAATGTTCGGTGTCGGGATTGCCGAAATTGGAATAGGAAACGAAGGCGACTTTCGGCGGGAAACCCATATGCCGCGCCGCATGGGCGACCTGCATAGCGATGTCGGCGAGATCGTCCGGTCCCGGCAATTCGGTGACGTTGGTGTCGGCGACGAACAGGGTGCGGTTCTTGGTGAGGATGATCGACATGCCGACCATGCGTTCGCCGGGGCGCGGGTCGAGCGCGAGGCGCACATTGGAGAGCGCCACGTCATAGTTTCGCGTCACGCCGGTGACCATGCCGTCGGCGTGCCCATGGGCCAGCATGCAGGCGGCGTAGACGTTGCGGTCGGTGTTGACGAGGCGCGAGGCGTCGCGATGCAGATGGCCTTTGCGTTGCAGGCGCTTGTACAGATAATCCGTGTACAGTTCGCTATGGGTCGATGTGCGCGAGTGATAGGTTTCGAACTTGTGATTGACCGGCAGGCCCGCGTCGGCGAGGGCGTTCTTGATGTGATCGTCGCGACCGATGAGGATCGGCGTGCCGAGCCCTTCCTGCTGGAAAGAATAAGCGGCGCGCACCACGGCGACCTCTTCGCCTTCCGCGAAGACGATGCGTTTGGGCTTTTCCGCGCCGCGCAGCGATGAGTAAATTTTTTGCAGGAACGAGGCCGACGGATCGAGGCGCGCGGCGAGCGTTTGCTTGTAGGCGAAAAGATTGTCGATCGGTTTGCGCGCGACGCCGCTATCTGCGGCGGCCTTGGCGACGGCCGGCGGGATTTCCGAGATGAGGCGCGGGTCGAACGGCGTCGGAATAATATAGCCCGGCCCGTATTTAAGCCGCTTGCCATAGGCGGCGGCGACTTCGTCCGGCACGTCTTCGCGCGCCAGCTTTGCGAGCGCCCGGGCGCAGGCAATTTTCATATCTTCATTGATGGTGCGCGCGCGCGCATCGAGCGCGCCGCGGAAGATATAAGGAAAGCCCAGAACATTGTTGACCTGATTGGGATAGTCCGACCGGCCAGTGGCGATAATCGCGTCGTCGCGCACCGCGCGGATTTCCTCCGGCGTGATTTCCGGCGTCGGATTGGCCATGGCGAAGATGATCGGATTCTTGGCCATGGATTTGACCATCGCCTGCGACACCGCGCCGGCGACGGAAAGCCCGATGCAGACATCGGCGCCGTCCATGGCCTCGGCGAGGGTTTTCTTGTCGGTCTCCACCGCGTGCGCCGAGCGCCACTGGTCAAGCTGGCGGCCCTTGGTGAGGACGCCTTTGGAATCGCAGACCAGCGCGTTTTCATGGGGCAGGCCCATGGCCTTGATCAGGCCGATCACCGACAGCGCGGAGGAGCCGGCGCCGGAGACCGCAACCTTGATTTCCTTGATCGACTTGCCGGTGATGTCGAGCGCGTTCAAGAGCCCGGCGGCGGCGATGATCGCCGTGCCGTGCTGGTCGTCATGGAACACCGGAATGTCCATCAGCTCTTTCAGGCGCTGCTCTATGATGAAACTTTCCGGTGCGGCGATGTCTTCGAGGTTGATGCCGCCGAAAGCGGGCCCGAGATATTTGACGGCGTTGATGAACTCGTCCGGGTCTTTGGTGTCGACTTCAATGTCGATGGAATCGATGTCGGCGAAACGCTTGAACAGCACCGACTTGCCTTCCATCACCGGCTTGGAGGCCAGCGCGCCGAGATCGCCCATGCCAAGGATCGCCGTGCCGTTGGAGATAACGGCGACCATGTTGCCCTTCGACGTATAGTCATAGGCCTTGTCCGGATCGTCGGCGATCGCCTGCACCGGCACCGCGACGCCTGGCGAATAGGCGAGCGACAGATCGCGCTGGGTCGCCATCGGCTTGGTCGGCGTGATCTCAAGCTTGCCGGGCTTGCCGCGACTGTGAAAATCGAGCGCTTCCTGGTCGGTGAATTTCTTGGAATTTTCGTCCATGGGTGCAGAGGTCCGTTACATCAATTGATTTGTTCAGCCATACGCGGCTCGTCCGGCTCGGGCAATCCTGCCGTAGCGTGTTTTGCGGGAACATACAGGCGTCCGATGACGTTAGGCCTGTATGGTTGATGAAAATTCCTCGGGTTCGTCGCCGTGGCGAATTTACATGCTTCTCGCGGGCGGGATGATCCTGTTCGGGTCTGCGACGCCGGTTTCGAAAATCGTCACGGAGGCTATGCCGGTTTTCATTGCCTCGCTGTTTCGCGTCTCACTGGGCGCCATAGCGCTGGCGCCGTTTGCAGCGCCGCATATCGGCGCGTTGCATCGCCTTTCGAGAGACGACATGCTGGCGCTGGGGGGGATTGCTGTTTTTGGCATGATCGGCTTTTCCGCCCTTATGCTCTACGGGATGAAAATGATTTCCGGCGTCAGCGGCGCCGTTGTGATGGCGATGGCCCCGGCGGTGACGGCGTTCGGTGCGGTGACGTTTTTCGGCGAAAGTCCGACGCGGCGCAAAGTGCTGGCTGTGATGCTTGCTGTGGCTGGTGTGGCGCTGCTGTATCTGCGCGGCGATGACGCGAATGCAGGGCAAAATCAGTCCGGCAGCGGAAGGTTGCTAGGCATGGTGTTGATCTTTGGCGCTGTTTGTTGCGAGGCGGCGTACACGCTGCTTGGCCGCAAGGTTAGTCAGGATATTCCTCCGGTATTGGTAGCATTCGTTGCGTCGGCGGCGGCGATTCCCCTGTTTTCGGTACTGGCGGCGTTTCAATGGAGCAATTTTAGTCCGGGCGAGATCGGCGTCGGCGATTGGGCCGCTGTCGCGTGGTACGGCGCGGGGACTTTGGCCTTGGGGACAGCGCTCTGGTATGGCGGCGTTTCAAGAACCGAAGGATCTGTCGCTGCCGTCTTTATGGGCCTGATGCCGCTCTCGGCGCTGATTTTGTCTTATGGTCTTTTGGGCGAAGCGTTTCGCTGGATGCATCTAGGCGGGTTTGGGCTGGTTTTCGCCAGCGTCATGCTTATTTCACGCGAGCACATGCGCGAAGGATAGTGCGGACGGCTGGCTGGAAACGGGGCTATGTGTTGATAATGATTTGCAACTTTATCCGTTTCCGGCTCCGCCCCCTGTTCGGCGCCTCATTGCGGCGGCGGCGTTAACTGCCTAGGTAAGGCGGTGATAGGCAAAGAAAACGTGAGTTATGTTCATCCAGACCGAAGACACGCCGAACCCGCAATCCATGAAGTTCCTGCCCGGCCAGCCGGTGCTCGGGCAGGGCGCGCTGGGCGTCGATTTTCCGACCATGGAAAGCGCGGGCGCCTCGCCGCTGGCGCAGATGCTGTTCGAGACCGACGGCGTCATGGGCGTCTATCTCGGCGCCGACTTCATCACCGTCACCAAGGCTGAAGCGGTCGAATGGCTGCACATCAAGCCGGCCATTCTCGGCGCGATCGCCGATTTCCTCACCGCCGGCCTGCCGGTGCTGACCGAAGGCGCGTCGACGTCCGCTTCGCCAGCGACGCCGCTCGAAGATTATGAGGGCGAAGACCGCGAAGTGGTCGAGCAGATTATCGAGCTGATCGAAACCCGCGTGCGCCCGGCGGTGGCGGCCGATGGCGGCGACATCATCTTCAAACATTACGAACCGCGCACCGGCGTCGTGTTCCTGACCATGCAGGGCGCCTGCGCCGGCTGTCCGTCATCGACCCAGACGCTGAAAGCGGGCATCGAAAACATGCTGAAGCATTATGTGCCTGAGGTTGTGCGCGTCGAGGCGGCGGCGTAAGCAGTTTCAGCCGACGCCAGCGGGTAAAATCTGAACAATCGCGGGCTTTGCGTGTTTCCCAGTCAGGGCCGGTTTTCCGGGCTGATTGAAAGGAACACAAGCCATGTCAGACAATGTCTACGCCGTCTCAAAAATCGTCGGTACATCCAAAACATCTATTGAAGACGCCGTTCAGAACGCAATTTCCACGGCGTCCAAATCCATCAGCAACCTTGGCTGGTTCGAGGTCAAGGAAACACGAGGCCTGATCGACCAGAACAAAGTGGCCTATTATCAGGTCACGCTGGAGCTTGGCTTTCGTTATGAAAAATAGGACAAGCGGTGGACCCGATTCTCGCCCAACGGAGCAAGACGCCATGTCCGACAAAATCATCAACGACCAGGCCCTCGACATTCTTTTCCGCGATGCGCGGACGCATAATGGGTGGGAGACGCGCAAGGTGGCGCGAACGCTGATGCAGGCGGTTTACGACCTGACCAAGATGGGCCCGACATCGGCTAACTGTTCGCCGGCGCGGTTCGTTTTTGTGTCCAGCGACGAAGGCAAGAAACGGCTGGAACCGTTGCTTGCTGAGGGCAACCGCGCCAAGACCATGGCCGCGCCATGCTGCGTGATCATCGGCTATGACATGAATTTCGTCGACAATATCCGGAAGCTGTTTCCGCACACGGACGCCAGCGGCTGGTTCAAGGGCAAGGAATTCGACACGGCGTTTCGCAACGGCACGCTGCAGGGCGGCTATTTCATCATGGCGGCGCGCGCGCTCGGTCTCGATTGCGGGCCGATGTCGGGTTTCGACAATGCCGGCGTCGACAAGGAATTCTTTGCGGGCACGCAGATCAAGTCGAATTTCCTTTGCAGCATCGGCTACGGCACGGATGAAAACCTGTTCCCGCGCTCGCCGCGCCTTGATTTCGATGAGGCCTGCGAAATCATCTAGGCCGCGCCGATGAAACAACGTCTGGTCTCCATCGCGCGCGGGCTCGGGCTTTTGCCGGCGCTGGATGCGGCGCGGTTCATGCGCGCCAAATGGCGAACCGCCGAAGAAAATAGCGAATTTCTGAGCGCCCATCCGGATTTTGTCGCGCCGCCCTTGTGGTGGATGCATGACATGTATCGCCACACGTCCTTTCCGCTTTACTGGCGCACCGGCATGGCGACGGCGGCGGGGATCGCGGAGCGGGTCGATCGTTATGGTGAGGCCGTTGCGCCAAGGGGCGCCGCCAGAGTCGCTGACTGGGGCTGCGGGCTGGCGCGGGTGCTGCGGCATTTGCCTGACCGGTATGAGCGAACGGGCTTCGATTACAATGCGCATGCAGTCAATTGGTGTACGAACCATATTAAAGGCGCGCGGTTTATTCGCAACGATCTGATGCCGCCGCTAGCGGTTGAGGCGGGGTCTTTCGAGGCGCTTTATGCGCTCTCGGTGTTCACCCATCTGTCGGCGGGGGCTCACGAGGCCTGGATCGCCGAGATCGCCCGCGTCCTTTCTCCTAGGGGGATCTTTATCGGCGCGTTTCACATGACCCCCGCGCCGGGCCAGCTCCTGCCCGATGAACAGGTGCGCTTCGACAAAGGCGAGCTGGTCGTGCGCGGGCGCGTCAAGGAAGGCTCGCGGACCTTCGTTGCCTACCATCCCGAAACCTATTTGCGCGAACATCTGTTTCGCGGCTGGGATATTCTCGAAGGCTCCGTTGAATTTTTCGGGCAGAGCCTGTTCGTTGCGCGCCGCCCTCAATAGCCGAGCGCCAGCGATTGCAATGTCTCCCACGGGAAGGTTGCGCCGGGATCGGTGCGGCGCGCCGGGTCGAGGCGGGCGTGACTGACAATATGCGCAAGGTTCGGATATTTCGCCCATGCGTATCTGACAATTTCAGCAGCTGCGTCGATCTGTTCAAACGTGAATGGGTCTGCGCCGTCCTGACGGTTGACGATTTCAACGCCAAGCGATGACCGGTTGAGATGTGTCGCGCCGCCGCAAATCTCAGGATGCGCGCAGCTTTTGCGCACATGCCAGGCGGCGAGGGTCTCCGGACAGGTCGCCCAGACATGGCGCCCATGTGCGGGTTCGTCCTTACCCGGAACAATCCAGTGAAAGCTGGCGCGGCCTTCCTCCATCACGGAGACAGCGCCGTCGCCGGTCGCGCCTGCGGTCGCATGGATCACCATCACGCGCACGGCCGCCACCGGGTCGCCGCCGCGCAAAGAGGCGCAGCGAGGGGCCGCCGCCCAGGCGCGAGGGTGAATTTTCTCGTTGAGTGCAACGGCGCCGGGCGGCGCTCAGGCGAAAGGTTGAATTGGAAAGTTCGCGGATCAGCCATGTGGGTCCTCCTTCGTGGTGGGGATGTGGATTGGGATTTGCGTTGCCGCCGCGCTGGCGTAGGTAAGCGGCCATGTTGGTCATGGCTCTCGATACGGCGTTGCAGCGCTGCTCAGTCGCTATCTTAAGGGATGGCGCGGTGCTGGCGGATGAATCCGCCGCCATGGAGCGCGGCCATGCGGAACGTCTTGCGCCCATGGCGGCGGCGGCGCTGGCGAAAGCGGGGTTTTCGATCCGCGATCTCGACCGGGTCGGCGTCGTGGTCGGGCCCGGCGGGTTCACCGGCGTGCGGGTGGCGCTGGCCTTTGCGCGCGGGCTCGGGGTCGGGACCGGCCTGCCGGTGGTCGGCGTCACCAGCCTTGCGAGCCTGGCGGCGGGCGTCATGTCAGAGGGGTTGGCGGCGCCGGTGATCGACGCCCGCCGAAGTCAGGTTTATGCCGGGCTTTATGCCGCCTCCGGGGAAATTCTGGTATCGCCCTTCGTTGCGGAACCGAAAGAGGCCTTGAAAATATTGGCGCTAGAGGCCGGCGATGCGTCTGTGACTCTGGTCGGCTCGGGGGCGGCGCTGCTCACCGGCGCGCCTTCGGCGTGGACCGTCGCCGTGCGCTCCCCGGAAATCGATGCAAAAATCGTAGCGCGTTTGGCCGCCGTCGCACCCCTGCCTGACGGGCCGCCCGCGCCGCTTTATTTGCGCCCGCCGGACGCAAAGCCGGGCAAGCCGGGCCTGTTCGGAGACAGGCCCGCACCATGACAAACGCCGCCGCAACATGGCTGGTGTGGCAGGCGAGCCCTGCCGACGCGGAAACCTTAGCCTCCCTTGAAGCGCTCGCCTTTGGCGAGAAAAGCTGGGGCGCAGACAGCGTCCGGGCGAGTTTTGTCGCGCCGCGCGTGACAGTTTTGCTGGGCGGCGCCGACGTCAATCGGCCCGAAGGCTTCGCCCTGTGGCGCGATCTCGGCGACGAGGCGGAAATCCTCACGCTTGGAACCGTCGCGGCGGTCCGGCGAATGGGGCTGGGCGCGGCCTTGCTCGAAGCGATGATCAATGCTGCGCGAGATGGCGGCGCGCACCGCATTTTCCTCGAAGTCAGTGATCGCAATGAGGCCGGTCTGGCGCTCTATCTGCAAGCCGGATTTCGCGATATCGGCGCCCGCAAACGCTATTATGCCGACGGCGCCGATGCACGGGTGATGGCGCTTAACTTGTAGAGCGACGGCCCGGTTCGCTTTCGAGTTGCATGGCGGCGCATGTGCGTGAATAAAGGTCGCCGAACCCCGGAAAATGCTGGCCCGAAATCGCTGGAATGGATCATGGACAGACTTGAAAAACTTTGCATCGAAAAAGGCATGCGGATGACGGAGCAGCGGCGCGTGATCGCGCGCGTTCTGTCCGTCGCGGATGATCACCCGGACGTGGAGGAAATTCACCGCCGCGCGACCGAAATCGACGCCAATATTTCAATCGCCACGGTCTACCGGACCATGCGCCTTTTCGAAGAGGCGGGCGTCGTTGAGCGCCACGATTTTCAGGACGGGCGGGCCCGTTACGAAGAAGCGACCGAGACCCACCACGACCATCTTATCGATTTGCGCTCCGGCGAAGTCATTGAGTTCGTCAATGAGGAGATCGAAGCCCTGCAGAAGCGCATCGCCGAAAAATACGGCTACAAGCTGGTCGATCACCGGCTCGAGCTTTACGGCGTGCCGCTGGAGAAGGCCAAGGACTGACCCCGTTCTTGGCGTTTTGTTCCAAATCGCATAAGCAAATCTTGACATTTCTGAGGTAAACTGGCCAGTGTACCGACACAAACGCTGGCCAAGGCTCCGACGCGTCAAGCCGCAGAACAGGCACAAAAAGGCGCGCGGGCCCGACTGACTTTCCCGGAGGAAACCATGGCGTCGCTACGCGAGCTTTACCCGATCCCCAATATCGATCCGTGCTGGACCGTGCCCCAGAATTTTGAAGCGTCCTTCGACTGGGAATATGACGACGGCCGCAAGCAGATGATGCACCTTTATCAAAAGGGCAAGGACATGCAGTGGGATGCGCTCAACCGCATCGACTGGTCGCTTGAGCTTGACGACGAAAACCCCATGCAGATCCCGGACGAGATGGGCGGCCTCGCGCAGACGCCGGTCTGGGCCAAGATGAACAACAAGGAACGGGCCGAATTGCGCCGGCACATGCAGGCGTGGACGACGTCACAATTCATGCAGGGCGAACAGGCGGCGCTGATCTGCGCGGCGAAAATCGTGCAGCAGGTGCCCGATCTCGACGCCAAGTTCTACGCCTCGACGCAGGTGATGGACGAAGCGCGCCATGTGGAGGCGTACAAGAAACTCCTTCACAATTTCGGCGTCGCCTATCCGATGACTCATCCGTTGCAGGTGCTGGTCGATCAGGCGTTGAGAGACTCGCGCTGGGACATGACGTATCTCGCCATGCAGGTGGTGATCGAAGGGCTGGCGCTGGCCGCCTTCAACAACATCCGCGAGATCGCGCAAAACCCGCTGGCGCAACAGGTCAACGCCTATGTGATGGAAGATGAATCCCGTCACGTCGCCTTCGGACGCCTGACATTGAAGGAATATTATCCGCAACTGACCCAGGCCGAACGCGATGAGCGCGAAGAATTTCTGGTCGAGGCCTGCTACCACATGCGCGACCGCTTCGAGGCGCGCGAGCTTTATCAGTCGCTCGGCTTGCCGGTGGAAGAGATCGTCGAGGCGCAGCAGGCGTCAGGCTACCAGAAAATGTTCCGCAACATGCTGTTCCAGCGCATCGTGCCGATCGTCCGCGATATCGGCCTGTGGTCGGACAAAATACAGCGCGCCTATACGGAAATGGGCGTGATCGGGTTCGCCGACGTCGACTACAGTGAATTGTCAAAACATGATGAAGCGCGAGCCGAGGAGTTCGACGAACTCAACAAGCGCAACCGGCAGAAATATGTGGAAGACGTCGCCGCGCTCGGCGCGTCCGGAGTCGCCGCCGCGGAATAAGCGTCTAAGAAAAAGCGATCAAACGCCGGAAAGATTCCGGGGCAAACGGGGCTTTGACGGCGCGGCGAAATTTTCGGTCCGGTCGCGGTCGATGCGTTCAGCGAGCGCATCGGCGGAATGGCCGAGATCGCGGATCGCCAGCGCATAGGCGTCGCGGATTGCGTCAAGTTGCGCGTCATCCACAACCTCGCCCTGATCTTCTATTTTGTCGGCGGCGCTCAAATAGATCTGGCGATTTTCGCGCAGGGTCTGAATGGCGGCTTCCAGCACGGCCACATCATTACTGGTGATCCGCGGCGCGGCCAGGGCGTAGTCGGCTGCGAGCAGCAAGCGATCGGCCGCGTTGAGATTTTCCTTCGCGTCGGCCGCGAGGCTTGCAAAGCGCGTCCCAGCAGGATGCAGCGCATTGACATAATGGGCGACGGCGTCGTTGCGGCTGACCCGGTCCGCAGGCGCGGCGCCGGTAAGCCTCGACACCAGAGAGACTGATTCAGGGCGCGGCCAGGGCGATGATTCAACGGCTTTCGCCGCGTTTGCGAGCACATCGCGCTCGGCGATCGCGCCATGCTTTGCGCTGGCCTGATTTGCGCTCGACTGGGATGTCGCTGGATTCACCGCGCAGCCGCCGCACACAAACATCATCGCTGCGGCGAATGCGCCAACAGCCTTCACGCACTGTTTTACCAAACCCCGACTCCACAGAAAGACTTGTTACACATGCCTCTCCCCACTAAACGCTAACCGATTGAATCAGCATTGTCAGCATGGAAATGACCGAACTCACCACTTTATATCCGCCTTTAGAGCCCTTTGACGCTGGAATGCTGCGTGTCAGCGATGTTCACGAGATTTACTATGAAGTCTCCGGCGCGCCAGACGGCAAGCCGGTCGTCGTCTGTCATGGCGGTCCTGGCGGCGGCACAACGCCGTCCATGCGCCGCTATTTTGATCCTCAGCGCTATCGCATCATCCTTTTCGATCAGCGCGGCTGCGGCAAGTCGAAGCCCCATGCGGAGCTCATCGACAACACCACTTGGGCGCTGGTCGAGGATATGGAAAAATTGCGGCGGCATTTGGGCGCCCGCCGCTGGCAGGTGTTCGGCGGCTCATGGGGCTCGACCCTCGCTTTGGCCTATGCCCAGACGCATCCTCAAACGGTGACGGAACTGGTGCTGCGGGGGATCTTCACCTTGCGCCGCGAAGAACTGCTCTGGTTCTATCAGGAAGGGGCGAGCTGGCTGTTCCCGGATTTGTGGCAGGGCTATCTGGCGCCAATCCCCGAGGCTGAGCGCGGCGACCTGATTGGCGCCTACTATAAGCGTCTCACCGGCGCCGACCGTGAGGAGCAGCTTCGGGCCGCCAAGGCGTGGAGCTTGTGGGAGGGCGGCACGGTCAGCTTGCTGCCGTCGGAAGAGCGCATGCAGAGTTTTTCATCGGATCTGTTCGCGCTCGCCTTCGCGCGGATCGAGTGTCACTATTTCCAGCAAGGCGGATTTTTTGAGCGCGATGATCAGCTTATCGCCAATGTGGATCGTGTACGGAATATTCCGGCGGTGATCGTGCAGGGCCGCTATGATGTCTGCACGCCGGTGAAAACCGCATGGGATCTGCATCAGGCCTGGCCCGAAGCCGACTTCCGGCTGATCGCCGACGCTGGCCACGCCGCGAGCGAGCCGGGCATCATCAGCGAATTGGTGAAAGCGACAGATCGGTTCGCGTCAAAGTAAGCATTGTCAAACGCTTTCTTTAGCCATCGTTAATTTTGTGTCTACACGGAATATATATTATTGCACAGGGCGGACCCATTGTAATGCCTACGTCCGTTGCCCACTTGATAATGGCGCGGGCAAATCATTGTCGCGCAAATGAAAGTCAATTTATATGTTCAAGAAAAGCAATATTCCAGGCGATGTAACTCCGAAACCGGCGGCTAAAGACGCCACAACCACTGTGGCGGCGGCGACCGCCGCGCCAGAAGCTAAAAAAGAAGCTGCGCCAGCCGCCGCTGAGCCTGCAAAAGACCCCAAAAAAGCATAATTGCCTTGCGGAGGGGGTGCGAATTCCCTCCGCATTCAATCAAACTATTTTTTAGCGGAGCCTTTTGTCTTTACGGCCGGCTTGCCATGAAAGGTTTCAGTGACTGACGAGTTGGCGGTCGCCGACTTCTTTGGCTTGTCCTGTTTGGGTTTCTTGGCTTCGCGATTACTGCGTTGTTGGCCTTTGGCCATAGCTAAATTCCTTATTTGAACTAAACATGTTTCTGGAAAGCAAGCGTTTCGCTTTGGCCGCCAAAACAATGCGAGCGGCGGAATGCGTTCAAATGCCTTCGCCGTCGCTACGAGTGCTCCGCAAGGCAATGATCAATCACGATTGCTCCTGCCTAGCACTAATAGCAAGCGATTTTCCGCAATCGAACAAACCAGCCAAAATAAGCCAGACGGCCTCTGCAAAAATTTAACCCGCGCAATACGCCGCCGCCACGATCCGCTTTTGCTTTGGCTCCTGCACGATCAGGGCGCAACCCTCATCAGAAGCGGGCGCGGGCGCAGAAAGCTCGGCGCCCGTTCGGCGCACCAAACCGAGCGGCTGCATGTCCGTCACCACATTCACCTCATCAAAAACTTTGCCGGCGTTTTCGCCGCCGGTGATGCGGGTTTTCACTGAGCGCTTGAACGTCACGAGATAGGCGTTGCCGCCATGGTCGCTGGCGCCGACGGCGAATTTCTGTTGGCCTTCCTCGGCTGTCACGGTCACCGGCGCCGGGCTGCGGGCGTCGTCCGTGATCAGTCCACTGACCTTTGCGCGATTGCCGCCGACCGTTTGCGTGTCGCCGCCAACGATCACCTGCGGCGTATAGATCGAACTGCGGTGGCGTATGTTGATGTTGTAAAGCTTCTGGCGCTTGGTGAAACTGGCGTGAGAATACGGATCGCGCCATTGACCATGCTCGGAATCCGTCATGTTCCAGTAATCGACATGCCAGGCGAGGGCGACGACATCGCTCCGGGCGGCGAATTCGGGGAACAGGGCCGCCGCCGGCGGGCACATATTGCAGGCCTGCGACAGAAACAATTCAACCAGAACGGGATTTTTGGCCGCTGATGCGGGTGTTGACTGTGGCGACTGGGCTTGCGCTGCGCCGGTCGCCGCAAGCAGGGCGGCGGCGCTGGCGAGCGCCTGCAATGTGCAAGAATTTATCGTCATCCGTCCCTCAAGAAAGCAATACGCGCTCTCTCCCTCGACCTAATCTGCCGCGCAATGGGTGCGCGATCAAACCAATCTTTCTCACGAGGGCGCGAGGAGCCGCGATTGCATCCGCCGTCCGGGCCGCCTAAATACGCAGCCTCCGCGAGCATGATCGAGCATGATGACCGATATTCGGCCAAAACAGGGTAAATCCGTCTTCATCCGCACCTATGGGTGTCAGATGAACGTCTATGATTCCGAGCGGATGGCGGGATTGCTGAAACCGCTGGGCTACAGGGTCGCCGATGCGCCGGACGCCGCTGATCTGGTCATTCTCAACACCTGCCATATCCGCGAGAAGGCGGCGGAAAAGGTCTATTCCGATCTCGGCCGCCTGAAACGCCTGAAAACCGAGCGCGAGAGCGCTGGCGGCGAGCTGAAAATCGCCGTGGCCGGCTGTGTGGCGCAGGCGGAAGGCGCCGAGATCACGCGCCGCGCGCCGGTGGTCGATATGGTGGTTGGCCCGCAGGCCTATCACCGCCTGCCGGAGCTGATCGCCCGCGCCGCCCGCGACAAGGGCGACGTTCTGGATACGGACTTTGCGGTGGAGGAGAAATTCGACCGTCTCGCCGCCCGCGAGGCTGAAGGGCCGACCGCGTTCCTCACCATTCAGGAAGGCTGCGACAAGTTCTGCACGTTTTGCGTCGTGCCCTATACGCGCGGTGAAGAGGTTTCACGGCATGTGGACGCGATCGTCGCCGAGGCGCGGTCGCTAGCCGCACAAGGCGTTCGCGAAATCACCTTGCTCGGCCAGAATGTAAATGCCTGGCGTTCGGCGGCGCCGGCAGGCGCCGGCGGCGACGCGTGGGGGGGCTCTGACTGGAAGCTGGGAGACTTGTGCCGCCACCTTGCGAAAGTCGACGACCTCGACCGCATCCGTTTCACCACCTCGCATCCGCGCGACATGGATGACGGGCTGATCGCAGCTTTCGCTGAAGAAGAAAAATTGATGCCCTATCTGCATCTTCCGGTGCAGGCGGGCTCGGACAAAATTCTCAAGGCGATGAATCGCGGCCATACCGCCGCGCACTACGCCGGGCTGATCGAGCGTGTTCGCGCCGCGCGGCCTGACATCGCCATTTCCGGCGATTTTATCGTTGGTTTCCCCGGCGAAACGAATGAGGATTTCGAAGAGACATTGGCCCTTGTGGAGACCATTGGCTACGCCTCGGCCTATTCCTTCAAATATTCGCGCCGGCCGGGCACGCCGGGCGCCGCCATGCAGAAACAGGTTTCCGAAGACGAAAAGGATGACCGGCTGGCGCGGCTGCAGGCGCTGCTGGAGCGCCAGCGGCAAGAGTTCAACGCCGCCCGGATCGGCGATACATTGCCGGTTCTGTTTGAAAAACCGGGCCGCATGGACGGCCAGCTCATCGGCCGCTCGCCTTATTTGCAAAGCGTTCACGTCTGCGCCCCACACTCCATGCTGGGACGGATTGCGAAGGTGAAGATTGAGGGCGTGACCCCGAACGCGCTTGCGGGCGCGTTGCAAACAGAGGATGAGGCCGCCGCTTGAGCGAAAACAAACCCACTGCCGGAATCGATCATATCGACTTTGACGACAACCGTCTGGTCGCATCTCTCTCCGGCGAGCATGACGCCCACCTTTCCATACTTGAAGACGCGCTCGGGGTCAGGATTGATCCGCGTGGAAACCGTTTTGCGGTGTCCGGTCCCGACGGCGCCCGCGGCCGGGCGATTGCGGCGCTGACCGCGCTCTATGCCAGGCTGGCGCGCGGCGAAGCGCTCGGCGTAGGCGATGTGCGCGCCGCCGCGAAATTATCCGAAGCGCCGGCCGACGTGCAGTCGCTCAGTCCCGGCATCAAGACGCCAAAGCGCCTGATCAGCGCCAGAACGCCCAATCAGGCGGCCTATCTGCGCGCGCTGGCCAGTAACGACCTGACCTTCGGCGTCGGTCCTGCGGGCACCGGCAAGACCTATCTGGCGGTCGCCCATGCGGTCGGCTTGCTGCTGTCGGGACAAGTGGAACGCATCATTCTGTCGCGCCCGGCGCTTGAGGCGGGCGAGCGCATCGGCTTTTTGCCCGGCGACATGAAAGAGAAAGTCGATCCGTTTCTGCGGCCGCTTTATGACGCGTTGCATGATATGATGCATGCGGACTATGTGGAGCGGCGCATCGCCGCCGGCGATATCGAGATTGCGCCCATCGCCTTTATGCGCGGGCGCACGCTGGCGCGCGCCGCCGTCATTCTGGACGAAGCGCAGAACGCAACGCCGGCGCAGATGAAGATGTTCCTCACCCGGCTTGGCGAAGGCGCGCATATGGCGGTGACTGGCGATCCGTCGCAAACCGACCTACCGGCCGGAGAAGTTTCAGGTCTCGCCGACGCGCTTGGCGTATTATCCGGCATCAAGGGCGTCGCCGAAGTGCGGTTTACGGCGTCGGACGTGGTGCGCCACCCGCTGGTCGCGCGCATCATCGAGGCTTACGAGAAACGCAGCGCCCGAACATGATCGAGACGGTGATCGAGGATGCGGGCTGGGAAACGGCCCTGCCCGGCGTTGAGGCGCTGGCGGCGTCCTGTCAGGAAGCGGCGGCGGCCATCAAGCCGGCCCTGACGCGGGAAATCGCCTTGATGCTCTGCGACGATGCCGCAATGCGCGCGCTGAACCGGCGGTTTCGCGGCGCTGACAAGCCGACCAACGTCCTGTCCTTCCCGTCCGGCGAAGAGGAGGGATTTTTGGGCGATATCGCGCTTGCCCGCGAAACCTGCATTCGCGAGGCGCAGGAAAAAGGGCTGGCGTTGCGCGATCATGCGGCCCATCTCATTATCCATGGCATGCTGCATCTGATCGGCTATGATCACGAACTGGATGAAGACGCGACCGCTATGGAGCGGCGCGAAACGGAGATTTTGAGCGCCTTGGGGATAGCGGATCCTCATTGCGGCGAAGATGGCGATGATGAATGAACGGGCGGAGACCATGAACGGCGACGAGGGCGGCGACGACAACGGATTTGGCGACAGTATCATGGCGCGCTTGCGCACCATGATTGGCAAGCCGGGACGCGCTGAAGATCAGGACGGCGAGACCGGAAATGGCGGCGACCACGCCACCCGCAAGCTAGATAAAGCCCGCCGCGAAATGATCGAGCGTGTGGTTGCCTTCGACGAAAAGAAAGTCTTTGACGTCATGGCGCCGCGCGCCGACATCTCCGCGGTCGATATCAATACGCCGCTGCAGGAGCTGATCCGCCTGTTTTCCGAGGCTGGCCATTCGCGCATGCCGGTCTATCGCGGCGATCTCGACGATCCGGTCGGCATGGTCCACATCAAGGACGTGATCGGACTGATCGCCGATGATGCGAAACCCTTGCCGGCCTCGGGGCCGATCCTGAAAACCCTGCACCGCGACATCTTGTATGTGCCGCCTTCCATGCGCGTTACGGATCTGCTGCTGCGCATGCAGGCGTCGCGCATTCATATGGCGCTGGTCATCGACGAATATGGCGGGACCGACGGGCTCGTCACTATCGAGGATCTGGTCGAGGAAATCGTCGGCGAGATCAATGACGAGCATGACGATGAAGAAACGCTGGTGATCACGCCGATCGCCGGCGGCGGCTGGGAAGTGGATGCGCGCGTTGAACTCGCCGATTTCGAGACGGAGACGGGCCTGCATCTCGATTCCGATGACGACGAAATCGATACGGTGGGCGGCTTCGCCGTTTCCCTTGCGGGCCGCGTGCCGCAGCGGGGCGAAGTGCTGGCGGCGCCGAACGGATTTGATTTCGAGGTCACGGAAGGCGATGCCCGCAAGGTTCGCAAGCTGCGCATCCGGCCGTCGGCGTCACGCCCTGTCGGCAAGGCCGCGGAGTAGGCGGCATGGGATCGCTCGCGTCCGGGCTTTCAATCCTTGCAACACCTGTCGAAAAATCCGCTGCTGCGATCAGGACAGCGACCGGCTGGCGGCGCTGGCTGATTGCGTTCGTGGCCGGGCTGGCGGGCGCGCTCGCCATGGCGCCGGTATATGCGCTGCCCCTGCTGGCGCTTGGCCTCAGCGTGCTGGTGCTGCAGATCGATGGCGCGATACAGCACGCCAAACCGCGCCGCAGCGCGTTTCTGGCCGGCTGGCTGTTCGGCTTCGGATATTTTCTCGCCGGCATTTACTGGATGGCGTATTCGTTTTTCGTGCAGGCCGATCAGTTCGCATGGATGGCGCCGTTCGCGGTGCTTGGCATGCCGGCGTTTCTGGCGTTGTTCACCGGCGCGGCGGCGGCGATCAGCGTGTCCTTGCAGGCGCAGGGCTGGACGCGAATCTTCGTTTTCGCCGCCGTTTTCGCGATCGTCGAATATGCGCGCGGGCACATGATGACAGGACTGCCCTGGAACCTTGCCGGACAGGCGCTGGCAGGCAGCGCTATCGGCGCGCAGACCGCCGCATGGTATGGCGCATACGGATTAAGTCTGGTGACGATCTTTTTATGCGCCGCCCCGGCGGCGGGACTGTCGGGCGAGGGGAAGGGTCATCCGCTCCAGGGGCTGGCGGTGATGCTCGGCGGCGCGGCATTGCTGTTTGCGGTGGGCGCAGTGCGGCTTGCGCTTCCCGAACCGCAGGGCGACGGCCGTATCCTCGTGCGCATCGTTCAGCCCAACATTCCCCAGCGCGAAAAAATCCAGTGGGAGTTGTGGGCGAAAAATTTCGAGCGCCAGATGGAGCATTCGCGCGGCGCGGTTCCGCCCGAAGCGACGCTGTTTATCATCTGGCCGGAAAACGGCGCGCCGCTGCTTGAAGAATCTGACAGCGCCCTTGAAAGATTTGAACAGGAATTGCCGGATAACTCGGTGCTGATCGCCGGCGCAGTGCGGCGCGAGCGGGACTCAGCCGGTCTTGAGCGCTGGTACAATTCCATCGCAATCGTCGAAGAAACGCCAACCGGCCGCGCCGTCACCGCTCATTATGACAAGCATCACCTTGTGCCGATCGGCGAATATTTGCCGTTCTATACGCTGCTTGAACAAGCCGGACTGGCGCAACTCACGCCTTACGGCGATTCAGGCTTTTCCTTTGGGTCAGGTCCGGCGGCGCTGCAGGCCGGTGGGTCTACGTTCTCGCCGATGATCTGCTACGAGGCGATTTTTCCGAATGCGTCCTATCCCAAGGGCGCGCGCCCGGACTGGCTGGTGACCGTCACCAATGACGCCTGGTATGGCGATACGTCTGGACCGCGCCAGCATCTCGATATGGCGCGGCTGCGCTCCATTGAAGCCGGACTTCCCATGGCGCGCTCGGCCAATACAGGCGTTTCCGCGCTGATCGACGGCAAGGGCCGGATGCTGGCCCGGATTCCCCTCTATCAGGCGGGCCGGATCGATGCGCCGCTGCCGCCGCCCTTGCCGCAAACCCTTTACGGGCGGGTCGGCGACGGATTGTTTTGGGCGCTGGCGCTCTTGTTCCTGACGCCGCTGCTGCGACCTTTGGTTGCGCGAAAGGCCGGATAACGCGCAACCTTTGCGCGCCGCTCTCCACTCCCCTATAATTGTCGTTAGTTCAGTGCAGGGCAAAATGCCTGCACGTAATCGCACGGGGGTGCGTCATGGCGAAGCCGCAGAAGGCGGTCACGGGTTCAGCGAGTGCGAAACGTGACGGACCGCACCCCGTTGACGTGCATGTCGGCGCCCGCATCAAATTGCGCCGCATGATCCTTGGCCTTAGCCAGGAATCGCTGGGAAAAGCGCTCGGCCTGACATTCCAGCAAATCCAGAAATATGAAAAGGGCGTCAACCGGATCGGCGCAAGCCGCGTCTTTGAGCTTTCGCAACTGCTCGACGTCCCGGTGCAGTTTTTTTACGACGATTTCGGCTACGGCGGGCCGGCGCAGGCGTCAGGTTTTGCGGAATCCGATGGCCGCGATGAGGTCATGGATCTGGTGAATTCGCCCGAAGGCGTCCAGCTTTGCCGCCATTTTTCCGGGATCAAGGATCCCGATGTGAAGAAACGCGTGCTGGAACTGGTCCGCTCGATCGCGGAAAATCAGGGCTCTTAGGCCCGCGCCCGCGGCTCTTTTGCTTGTGACATTGGGTCGTCGATTTCGATTGGACACAAGGGTGCGGTTTCGCTATAGCCCCACATATAAAGTTTTCCTTATATGTGGGGTTAGCCATTTCCATGTCGCGCCAATCGTTCCTATTCACCAGTGAAAGCGTCTCCGAAGGCCATCCGGACAAGGTCTGTGACCGCATTTCCGATGAAATCGTCGATCTTATGTACCGCGAGGCTGCCGCCTCCGGCATGAACGCCTGGGAGGTTCGCGCCGCCTGCGAAACGCTCACCACCACCAACAAGGTTGTGATCGCCGGCGAAGTTCGCGCGCCCGCCGCGCTGATGGACGGTCAGGGCGGGGTCAAACCGGACGCTTTCGTCGAAGTTGCGCGCGCCGCGATCAAGGATATCGGCTACGAGCAGGACGGCTTCCATTGGGAGACCGCTGATGTCGACGTTCTGCTGCATGGCCAGTCTGCGGACATCGCGCAGGGCGTCGACAAGGCGTCGGACGCCAATGCCGAAGGCGCGGGCGATCAGGGCATCATGTTCGGCTACGCCTGCCGCGAAACGCCGATGCTGATGCCGGCGCCGATCTATTACAGCCACAAAATTCTTGAAGACCTCGCCGCTGCCCGGCATGCGGGCGAAGGCGACGCCGGCCGGCTCGGGCCCGATGCGAAAAGCCAGGTGACGGTGCGCTATCGCAATGGCGAGGCGGTGGAGATCACCTCCATCGTGTTGTCGACCCAGCATCTCGATCCGTCATGGAATTCCGCAAAAGTGCGCGACGTCGTCGAGCCCTACATCCGCAAATCCATCGCCGAACTTCCCATCGCCGCGAACTGCCAGTGGCATGTGAATCCCACCGGCAAATTCGTCATCGGCGGACCGGACGGCGATGCGGGCCTGACCGGACGCAAGATCATCGTTGATACCTATGGCGGCGCAGCGCCCCATGGCGGCGGCGCGTTTTCCGGCAAGGACACCACCAAGGTCGATCGCTCGGCGGCCTATGCGGCGCGTTATCTTGCGAAGAACGTCGTTGCGGCGGGCCTTTCCGATCGCTGCACGATCCAGCTTTCCTATGCGATCGGCGTAGCGCAGCCTCTGTCCATCTATGTCGATCTGCACGGCACGGGACGGGTCGATGAAGACGCGATTGAGCGCGCGCTGGGCGAGGTCATGGATTTATCGCCCTCGGGCATTCGCCGCGCGCTCGATCTCAACAAGCCGATTTATGCGCGCACCGCCGCCTACGGACATTTTGGCCGCGAGCCGGACGCCGATGGCGGCTTCTCCTGGGAGAAGACCGATCTCGTCGAGGCGCTCAAGAAAGCGGTCTAGATCGTATTGAAAGAAAAGCGGCTCGCCGGTTTTCCGTCTCAACACGCGCATGAAAAATCTGAAGTATCCTTGCAATTCAACAAAGCGTCAGGATGCTTTACGCGCCGAGCTGTTTGACCAGGGTTTTTGGCGCGACGGCGCGATAGCTCTGGCCGATCCAGCCCTTGAACATCTCAAGATCGACAGGGTCCTTCGCCCCGAGGCGCATTGTCACCCAGCCTGAACGGCCAAGCCCGTATCCGGCCGGCTCCATATAGGGGAGCGTCAGCACCATTTCGTGGGAGACCGGCAGCTTGACCGTCATGCCGAGCCTGCCCTCATGCAGGTCCTCCCCGCTCAGGAACACGAAGGCTTTTTTGCGCACCTTGATGGCGATATGATCCCACGGGCGATCCTCATGGGATTCCGGAAAGGTGAGTGCGTAAAGGCGGAGCTTGTCCTGCAGGGCCATCAGCTTTTTTGTCATCACGCGCTCTTGGATTGACCAGTGTGTCGAAAACTACGCTGCAAAAACGTCATTGTCATCGGTAGATAACGACTGCGGTTGAAAGGCGGATTTTATGAGACGAACACTCTTGACGGCGCTCATCTGGGTTTTTTCTTCTGTGATCGTATTGGCCGAGCAGCCTGCGCCTTTGCTGGAACGGTTTGCCGGCGAATGGAGCGCCGAAGGCGTTGCGTTCGGCGCGCCGGCGCAAAGCCGGATGATCTGGTCGCCGGCGCTGGGCGGAAAATTTGCGCGCATAGACTATCGAATTGAGATGGCGCGCGAGTCCGGTCCTGCCGTGTTCGAAGGCGTCGGCTATTATCAGCTTGGTGACGGTGAAACGCTGCAGGCGTTCTGGTCGGACAATTCAGGCGATCTGCACCCGATCCGCGCTGAACGCGAAGGCGAGGCGCTGATCTCCCATTGGGGCGTTGAGGGCGGCAAACAGGGCCGCACGCGATATGAGCTTTTGCTCTCGGGCGACCTGCAGGTGACGGACTGGATCAGAACCTCGGAAGGCTGGCGCCAGTTTAATCAGAGCACTTTCACCCGCCGCCAGGAGGAATAGTTTTTCGCAGGCGGCTGCTGCGATATGCTTGCCCGTCGCGGCGCGGAAATCCATCCGGCCGATTTTTCTCGGGTGACCCTTGCACGCAAATCTCTGGCTCTACGCCGCGCCTGTCGTTCTCCTGTCCATGTCAAACGTCTTTATGACGTTCGCCTGGTACGGGCATTTGAAATTCAAAGCCTCGCCCTTGCTGATTGTCATCGCGATCAGTTGGGGCATTGCTTTTTTTGAGTACTGCCTCGCGGTGCCCGCCAACCGGATCGGCCATGGCGTTTATTCGGCCGCCGAACTGAAAACCATGCAGGAAGTGATTACGCTGATCGTCTTCGCCGGGTTTTCGGTCTTCTATCTCAATGAACCGCTGACCCTGCGCCAGCTTGGCGGCTTTGCGCTGATCGCGGCCGGCGCCGCGCTGGTGTTCTACAAGGGTTGAGCTGTACGCGCCGCGCCGCTACCTAGCGGGCCATGAACTACGCCGGTTATATTCCCCGCCTTTATGGCCGCCAGATCGGCCAGCGCCTGAAGCCGCGCCAGCAGCAGCTGATGGAAACGCTGGCGCCGCGGCTTGCGGTTCCCATGGACGGCGCCATCGATCCAAAGACGCTTTTTCCGCAGGCGGAGGAAATCTGGCTTGAAGTCGGGTTCGGCGGCGGTGAACATCTCGCCTGGCAGGCGGCGCAAAACCCCGGCGTTGGATTGATTGGCGCCGAACCGTTCATCAACGGCGTCGCCAAGCTGCTGATGCTGGTTGAAGATAACGGGCTCGATAATGTCCGCGTCCATCATGGCGATGTGCGGCCTTTGCTGGAAAAACTGCCTGACGGCGCGCTTTCGAAACTTTTCGTTTTGCACCCCGACCCCTGGCCGAAAAAACGCCATCACAAACGGCGGATGATTTCGCCGTGGTTTTTCACCGAAGCGGCGCGGCTTCTTCCCAGCGGCGGCGAGTTGCGCGTGGCGTCGGATATACGCGATTATATTCGCTGGACCCTGATGCATGCGCAGAACGCGCCTGAATTCGAATGGACGGCGGCCTGCGCGGCGGACTGGCGCACGCGCCCCGGCGACTGGCCGCAGACACGCTATGAGGCGAAATCCCTGCGCGAAGGGCGCACGCCGGCCTATCTGGTGTTCCGGCGGAAATGAAGTTGGTCGCAAATCAACAACGTTTGATGTGATTATGACTTGCGCCGCCGCTCGGGCGCACCGCAAATGGCCGTCATGTCAGTTGATAGAGTTTTTCCCAAAATTGCGGTTTTGTGTGTCGCGCTGCTGTCGATCGGCGGTTGCGCAAAAGCGACGCTCGCCTGGGCCGATCTAAATCCTGACGGCGAGGCAGCCAGCCCTGCGGCGCTCAGCACGCCGGACGGCGCCATTTCGACCCTGGAAGCATGGAACGAACAGGCGCCCGCTTTTCGCATCGCCCTACAGGAAGAAGTTTTTGGCTACCTTCCCGATGCTGCGCAAACGCGGATCATCAGCCGCGAAACGCTGAACGAGAACGCTTTCGGCGGCAGGGGCGTGCTGGAAGAATACAAGCTCGCCCTGACGGCGACCTTCAATGGCGTGGCGGTGGAAACTACTGGCGCTCTTGGCGGCGATGCGGAAATCATCATGGACATTGTGCTGCCAAAAGGCGTTTCAGGTCTGGCGCCGGTGATCCTGATGGAGACATTCTGCCCGCGCTGGGACACGCTGCCCGATCCGGCGGTGGCCGGCGCGCCCGACGACATGGAAAAGCGCGGCGGTCTTGAAACCTATATTTTCGGGCGCTTCATCTGCACGCCGCCGGTCGAAGCGATCCTTGACGCTGGCTACGCGATTGCAACGATCTTTCCGAGCGAGTTCGTTCCCGACAGCCGCGAGCGCGGTCTGGCCGAACTGGCGCGCCTGTCGCCGGGCCATGCGGATGACGATACGCGCTGGGGCGCAGTGGCCGCATGGGCGTGGGCGTTTTCGCGCATGGTCGACGTGCTGGAAGACGATGCGCGCATTGATCAGTCCGCGATCATCACCTGGGGGCATTCGCGGTACGGAAAATCGGCGCTGGTGGCGGCGGCGTTTGACGATCGCATAGACGGCGTCATCTCGCATCAGTCCGGCACCGGCGGCGCATCGCTTAATCGCGGCAAAAAGGGCGAGAGCGTCAAGGCGATCACCGCCTCTTACCCGCACTGGTTCGCCAATCGTTACGCCTCCTTCGGCGGGCGCGAAGAGGAAATGACAATCGACCAGCATCATTTGCTGGCGCTGATTGCGCCGCGACCGGTATTGCTCGGCAATGCCCGCCGCGATGTCTGGTCCGACCCGAACGGCGCCTTCCGCGCGGCCATGGGCGCCGATCCGGTCTATGAGCTGGCGGGATCGGCCGGTCTTGACCAGAAGCGGCTGGACGCGTGGAATCCTGACGCCGATCTCGCCTTCTGGATTCGCGCCGGCACCCATGGCGTCGTCAAAGAGGACTGGCCAGCGTTTCTTGAATTTCTGGACGCGCATTTTGGAAACTAGCAGCCGCTTCCGCGTTCGAGCCTGAAACTATATCTTTCGTGCACAAGCAGTGTACGGTGCTTTCTTTGATCACTTTGGGGGGGGGAACATGAACAAGAAACTGCTTTTCGCTGCCGCTTTAGCGGCGCTCACGCCTGCTGGCGCAGTCGCTGATTCAAGCGAGTCTGATCCGAACAGCATTATGGCTTACAGAACCGGCGACCCGGCGGACTGGCCTGCGGAGCTGGATGCGGTGATTGCGGCGCCGGAAAATCACAAGATACTGATTGAGAATGACAAGGTCCGAGTGCTGGAAGTTACGCTTCTTCCCGGCACGGTCGAGCCGCTGCATTCACATCGTTGGCCGAGCGTTCTTTATGTCATGGAGGCGGGCGACTTCATCGACAAGGATATGAATGGCGCCGTCATTCTCGATACGCGTGAACTGCCAGAGCCGCTGCCGCTGCCCTTCGCCAGTTGGAAAGAGCCGGAAGCGCCTCATTCGGTAGTGAATTTGAGCGACACGCAGACCATTCGCCTCATTCGCGTTGAAATGAAAAACTGATTCTCGCTTGACGCCCGTCAATGCGCGATCCGGCCCGGTGAGAGATGGCGCGCCGGCCCATGGCGTCGTAAAAGGCGGATGATTGGCGTTGCCTGAATTTCCGGGCGCGCATTTCAGGAATGACGACGATGGCGGACGGTTCGCTGAACGATGAGGTGACGGGGCCTTTGGGGCTGGTTTACGCTGATGCGCCGTCGTCGGTCTCTTTCAAGAAGCTGCGCAAACGCATCCTCCGCCAAACCCACGAAGCGATCCGGCGGTACGGCATGGAGCGGGAAGGCGCGCCGCAAAAATGGCTGGTCTGCCTGTCTGGCGGTAAGGACAGCTACACGCTGCTGGCCGCCCTGCTTGATTTGAAATGGCAAGGCGCGCTCAAGGCCGAGCTGTTCGCCTGCAATTTGGATCAGGGACAACCCGGATTTCCCAAACACATCCTGCCGGAATATTTGCAGCGCCTTGGCGTTGCGCATCGCATCATCACTCAGGACACCTACTCTGTTGTCACGGAAAAAGTGCCGGAAAACAAAACCTATTGCTCGCTCTGCTCGCGGATGCGGCGCGGCATCCTTTATCGCGTTGCGCGCGAGGAGCGGTGCAGCGCCATTGTGCTCGGCCATCACCGCGACGACTCGCTCGAGACGTTCATGCTGAACCTGTTTCACGGTGGCCGCCTCGCGGCGATGCCGCCGAAACTATTGAATGACGAGGGCGATCTTCTGGTTTTGCGGCCGCTGATCCTGTGCGCCGAAGCCGACATCGCGAAATTCGCCAAGGCGCTTCAGTTCCCGATCATCCCCTGCAATCTATGCGGATCGCAGGAAGGCCTGCAGCGTGAAGCGATGAAGCAGATGCTGGACGAATGGGAACGCAAGCGTCCCGGCCATCGCGATGTGATGTTCCGCGCCTTGCAGAATGTGCGGCTTTCGCATCTCGCCGATGAGAAAGCGTGGGATTTTGAAGATATGTCAGCGCAGTCTGACGCCAAACCGTCAGGCGTATCGCCGTCCGCCGCCCGTCATCGCGCCGAGCAATCCGAACAGGAATGACGCCAGCCCCCACAGCACGGCGAAGCCGCCGCCGGCATAGATGGCGCCATCCGTCGTAGTCGGCACGGCGGGCTTGTACTGTTCGTAGACAGACAAGGTGATGTCCTCGATCTGGGTTTTGGCGAGCACCAGCGGACGGACCATGTCGCTCGCCGCTTCCAGCTCCGTCATATGCGCGGTCAGCAGCTCGTAACGCTCAACGGACGACACATAGGTCGTGCACAGAGCATCGAGCAGGCCGGTTGCGGTCCGGCACTCGTCGATGGCGCGCTGGCGGCTGTAGCCATATTGCGCGATGTTGGAATCGAATTCATCGACCACGATCTGCAGCGCGGTGATCTGGCCCTGCAGGTTCTGCATATACTGAAGCGTAAAGCCCGGCCCCTGGCTGCCGAGAACGGCGCCCGCAACACCCAACAAGAAAGCCAGAAAACGTCCCACAGCAGTCCCCTCCGACAGCAAAGTCCCCAACCTCGATCTTGACTGATCGGCGCGGTAAAATCCAGAGCGGCGAAGCTGTTGGAATTGCGGGTGTTTTAGCGTGTGCGCCGGCGCCGCGCGGCGGCCCAGCAGGCGGCGAAGCCGCTGATGAACATCGGCAGCGCGGCGGGAACGGGCGTGGCGAGCACGGGCGGTTCCTCCACGTCAATCGGCGGCGGCGGGGCGGCGAGAAATCCCGGGATGATTGCGCCCGGATAGCCGTTCGATGCGGTTGTCGACCCGCCGGCGCCGCCGAATGCGCCGGGCTGTCCGCCGAAGACGGCGGAGATATCCGGCGCCATGGCGAGGCTGAAGGGTTGGCCCCCGGGCGCATCCGTTGAGGTTTCGCCGCCCGGAGCTACCGGCGCGGCGTCGCTGGCGAGCGCGCGCAGCACCGAGTCGCGCAACGGGTTCTGACGCAGCGAAGCATTGCGGCGGGGGCCGTCAGGCGTCCGCTGGCGCGCGGCGGAAACGCGAATGGCTTCTGTTTGGCCGGGCAGAAACACAATCGGCGCATAAAGATGCGGGCCGTCAGATTCCAAGGGTTGGTCGCTACCGCCTGTTTCAAAAAGAGACAGGTCGTTACCGGTTCCGGATGTGTTGCGCGCCTGCGTTTCGCCCTGGGCTTTGCCTGCGTAAAAGCCAATCGGCGCCCAGATGGCGGTAATCATCAGGAAATAGATGATGATGGCCAGTAGACCGCGTTGTCTGATCTTGCCGCTCATGCGGTTGCGTGCTCCCTCGTCGCGGGGGAACATTCAAAAAACGCGCCTGTTTTGCAGATCAGGCAGCGGGCGGCGAATAATCCGGGCTGGTCCAGATGTCGCCGCCGCGCCGGGCGGCGGTTTTCTTCGGCGCCTTGAACGCCAGCAGCCGGGCGTAGTTAACGGCGCGCCCGAGATACCAGAACAGGTTCGCGGCGATGAAGCCTGCGACGCCGAAATGCTCGATAAAATACCGGCTTCTTGATGCGTAATAATAGCGCGGCAGGCGCTGATGAGCTGCGGCGGCGTCTTCAACGCCTGACGATTTCGCCTCGAAATGCGTCACCTGCGCCGTATCTATCCGCGCGAGTTTCCAGCCTGCGGCGCGGGCGTTGAGGCCATAAGCGCTGTCTTCAAAATACATGAAGTAGCGCTCGTCGAGCAGGCCCAGTGCGTCAATCATCTCCCTACGGAGCATTACGCAGGCGAAACTGATCCATTGCATCTCATCCGATGACTCGGTCTCATGCAGCGGAACCACATGCCTGCGGAAGCGGCGGTAAAAAAAATCGAGCCCGCTCGCTTCGACAAACTCGCTCAACGGCGTGCGTGTGCGAAACCGGCTGACGGCGCGATTTCTCGCTGCGTCGATTATCACCGGGCCCGCCAGCCCGAGCCTCGCGTCGGCGCGCATGGCGGCAAGCAACGCGGCGATGGCGCCGGGCTCGACCAGCGTGTCTGAGTTGAGCAGCAGATGAAAATCCGCCTCGACAGCTTTGACGCCGAGATTGTTGCCCGCTGCGAAACCGCCATTCACCGGCGAAAGGACCAGATGAATGAGATCGGGCGCGCCGCGGGCTGCCGCCCACTTCGTCAGCGTCTCTGCGGAATTGTCCGGCGAGGCGTTGTCGACGACAACCAGCACGCCGCCGAGCGCCTCGATTTCCGGCAGGACGCTCTCGGCGCTCGCGATGGCGAGGTCCGGCGTGCCGTAATTGAGGATGACGACGCTGAAGGGCTTGCGGGCCATGTTAACCTTTGGCGGCGAAAATGCCTGATATTCCATGGGTGTATAACAACCCAGGCTTAATGGAAGCCTTCGCCGGCGGGGCTGTTGGAATTTCTCCCGGCGCGGGGCTGACAAAGCCCGTTTGAAGGCCTATATAGCCGGTCAAACGCTATCGAATTTTGATAAGCGGGCCCCCCGGGGCCCGCTTTTTCGTTACAAAAGGCCCCGCCTTGCTGCTTGAAGACCGCCTTGCCGCCCTGATAGAACCCGTTGTGCAAACCGCCGGGTTTGAGCTGGTGCGCGTGCGCGTCACTGGCGGCCAGACCAAGACCTTGCAGGTGATGGCTGAACGCGCCGACCGGACCATGAGCGCTGGCGATTGCGCCAAGCTGTCCCGGGCCCTGTCGCCGGTGCTGGAAGACGCCAACCCGATCGAGGGCGCTTACAATCTTGAGGTTTCGTCGCCCGGCATCGACCGGCCTTTGGTGCGGCTTAAAGATTTCGACGACTGGCAGGGCTGGACGGCGAAGATCGAACTGAACCGGCTCGTCGAAGGCCAGAAGCGCTTCAAGGGCGTGCTCGCCGGAATCGATGACGGCAAAGTCGCGTTCGACATTGAAGGCGAAGAAGACACGGCGCTGTTTCCACTGGAGTGGATCGCCAGCGCCCAGCTTATCCTCACCGACGAGCTGATCAGAGAAACCATGCGGGCCGATAAAAAAGCCCGATTAACGCAAGAAACAGAACAGAACGACCAGGAAGAGACAGGAGAAAACCCGATGGAGACCTCTCAATGAACGCCGTGAGCGCAAACAAGCTGGAGCTGATTCAGATCGCCGATGCTGTCGCGCGTGAAAAATCCATCGATAAAGCGCTGGTGATCGAGGCCATGGAAGACGCGCTCGCCCGCGCAGCGCGTACGCGTTACGGCCACGAAACCCTGGTCAAAGCCGAGATCAATCCGAAAACCGGTGAAACCAAATTGTGGCGCCTGCTCGAAGTGGTCGAGGAAGTCGAGAATGACCAGACGCAGGTGGCGCTGTCGGAAGCCTTGCACCGCAACCCGGAAGCGGAAGTCGGCGCTTTCATGTCGGAGCCGTTGCCGCCGATCGATTTCGGGCGTCAGGCGGCCATGGGCGCCAAGCAGGTCATCACCCAGAAGGTGCGCGAGGCCGAACGCGACCGTCAGTATGAAGACTTCAAGGATCGCCTCGGCGAGATCATCAACGGCATCATCAAGCGCGTCGAATACGGGCATGTGATTGTCGATCTCGGCAAGGCCGAAGCCATCATTCGCCGCGATCAGCAATTGCCGCGCGAGAATTACCGCAATGGCGACCGCGTCCGCGCCTATATCATGGATGTGCGCCGCGAGACGCGCGGGCCGCAGATTTTCCTGTCGCGCTCGCATCCACAATTCATGGCGAAACTGTTCGAACAGGAAGTGCCGGAAGTCTATGACGGCGTCATCGAGATCAAGGCCGTCGCCCGCGATCCGGGCAGCCGCGCCAAGATCGGCGTGTTCTCCAACGATCCCGGCATTGATCCGGTCGGCGCCTGCGTCGGCATGCGCGGCAGCCGCGTTCAGGCGGTGGTCAACGAACTTGGCGGCGAGAAAATCGACATCGTGCCGTGGAACGACAATGACGCGACGTTCGTCGTCAACGCGCTGGCGCCGGCGGAAGTCACCAAAGTCGTGCTCGATGAAGACCTGAAGCGCATCGAAGTCGTTGTGCCGGACGAGCAATTGTCGCTCGCCATTGGCCGCCGCGGCCAGAATGTGCGCCTCGCCTCGCAGCTTTCCGGTTATGAAATCGATATCATGACCGAGGAAGAAGAAAGCGCGAAGCGCCAGGAAGAATTCCGGGTTCGCTCCGAGCTGTTCATGGCGGGCCTCGACGTTGACGATATGATGGCGGGCCTTCTGGTTTCGGAAGGCTTTTCCAAGATCGAGGAGATCGCTTTCGTTGAAGTCGAGGAACTCATGGATATTGACGGTCTCGACGAAGAGACCGCTGAAGAGCTGCAGGCGCGTGCGCGCGACTTTATCGAAGCGGAAAACAAGAAGCTCGATGCGCGCCGCGTTGAACTTGGCGTTGCCGACGACATCCTTGAAATGGACGGCCTTGATCTCAAGATGATCGTCACGCTTGGCGAGAACGACGTGAAGTCGGTTGAAGATCTCGCCGGCTGCGCGACGGACGACCTGACCGGCTGGACCGAGCGGGTCGATGGCGAGCGCAAGCATTATGACGGCATGCTTGAAGCCTACAAGATTACGCCGGAAGAGGCGGAGGATCTGATCATGCGCGCGCGCGTGAAGGCGGGCTGGGTCACACAGGAAGACCTCGACGCCATGAACGCGCCCGCCGAAGAGGAGGAAGACGCTGGAGCAAGCGACGGAAACTGATGCGCCGCGCCGCAGCAAGCGGCGCGAGGCTTCTGAGCGGCGATGCGTGGCCACAGGCGCTGCGTTGGCGCCCGATCAGGGCTTGCGTTTCGTTATGTCGCCAGATGGCGAACTGGCGCCGGACTTCTCGGCGAAATTGCCGGGCCGCGGCGCCTGGTTGACGCCGGTGCGGTCGGCGCTGGAACTGGCGCTGAAAAAAGGCGCCTTTGCGCGGTCGTTCAAAACCGCCGTGAAAACGCCGGATGATCTGGCGGCGCGGATCGAAGCCGGTTTCGCCAAGGCTGCGCTGTCCGCGTTGGGGCTGGCGCGGCGCGCCGGCGATGTGGTTGTCGGATTTGAAAAGGTCCGCGCATCGCTGACCGGCAAGATGTCCGGGGTGCTGATCAACGCCGCCGATGGCGGTGAAGACGGGCGCCGCAAACTGGCGGCGCTGGCGGGCGCTGCGGCGGTGATCGAGTTGTTCACCGAAGCGGAACTCGCCGCCGCGCTGGGCCGTGATGAACCGACCGTTCATGCGGCGATCAGGTCGGGTCCGTCGGCGCAGCGTTTTCTGCGCGAGGCGCGCCGGCTGGAAGCATTTCGCAACGGCTGAAAAGCCGTGATTGTGTAAGGGTTCGCTGTGGACCCCGGCCCACAGGGGCTGTATGTCGAGGGCGGATTTCCGTTGGGAGCCGCAAACAGCGCTTCTGATGGAGGCGCATTTGGAGATTGAATGAGCGACGACGTCGAAACCGAAACCAGCAAACCGCGCCGGCCGCTGACATTGCGCCGCACGGAAACGGGCGCCGTGAAGCAAAGCTTTTCGCACGGCCGCTCGAAGACTGTTGTCGTCGAGACGAAAAAGCGCCGGGTGTTGTCGCCGAAAACCGATGCCGAAAAGAAGGCGGAAGTAAAAGCAGCGCCTGAGAAAAAGTCCGCCAGCGTCAAGGCGGAAAAAGATGCTGCTGCTGCTGCGGCGGCCGCGAAAGCCGCTGAAGACAAGAAAAAAGGCGCAGTCCTCCGGACGCTGTCAGACGACGAAAAACAGGCGCGCGCTGAAGCGCTCGCTATCGCGCGGCGCGACCAGCAGGCGCGGGCGAAACGCGAAGCGGCAGAACGCGCAGAGCGTGAAGCGCGCGAAGCTGAAGAGCGCGCCAAGCTCGAAGAAGAACGCGCCCGTCAGACCAAGGAAGAAGCCAAGCGCGCCCGCGAAGCCGAAGAGCGCCGCAAAGCAGAAGCTGCGGCTCAAGAAGCGCTCGAAGAAGAAGAGGCGGAACGCAAGAAGCGCAACGCTGCTAAAGCGGACGCGCGCGCAAAAGGCCGCGATGACGTCGAGGCGCCGGCCGAGCCGGATCCGGACAATCCGCTGGCCCAGCTTGGCGGCCGCTTGAAAACCAAACGCAAAGGCGCCGGCGATGACCGCCGCGAAGCCGCCGGCAAAACGAAAGAAGCGCCGCGCCGCCGCTCCGGCAAGCTCACCATTGCCAACGCGCTCGATGATGAAGAACGCCAGCGCTCGCTGGCCTCGGTCAAACGCGCCCGCGAACGCGAAAAGCTCGCCCGCCAGCAACGCGGCAGCGACCGCGTTCTGCGCGACGTGGTCATTCCTGAAACCATCACCGTGCAGGAACTCGCTGCGCGCATGTCCATGCGCGCCGTCGATCTCATCAAGGAGTTGATGAAGCAGGGCCAGATGGTGACGGCGAATGTGGTGCTTGATGCAGATACCGCGCAACTGATCGCTGAGGATTTCGGCCATACGGTCAAGCGCGTCGCCGAGTCTGACGTTGAAACAGGCCTCGAGGGCGCGCCCGATTCAGAGGCCGATCTGAAATCGCGCCCGCCGGTGGTGACGATCATGGGCCATGTGGATCACGGCAAGACATCGCTGCTCGACGCGCTGCGCCAGACCGATGTGGTCGCCGGCGAAGCGGGCGGCATCACCCAGCATATCGGCGCATATCAGGTCACCGTCGGCGATGATCGCAAGGTGACGTTCCTCGATACGCCGGGCCACGCCGCCTTCACCCAGATGCGCGCGCGCGGCGCCAAAGTGACGGACATCATTATTCTTGTGGTGGCGGCGGATGATTCAATCATGCCGCAGACCGAGGAAGCGATCGCCCACGCCAAGGCGGCAGGCGTGCCGATCATTGTGGCGATCAACAAGATCGACAAGCCGGACGCGAACCCCAACAAGGTCCGCACCGATCTCTTGCAGTATGAAATTCAGGTCGAGAGCATGGGCGGCGACGTGCAGGACGTTGAAGTTTCCGCGCTGAAAAAGATCAATCTCGACGGCCTGCTGGAAGCCATTTTGCTGCAGGCGGAAATTCTCGACCTGAAAGCCAACCCGGCTCGCCCAGCTGAAGGCGCCGTGGTCGAGGCGCGTCTCGACAAGGGCCGCGGCGCCGTCGCGACTCTGCTTGTCAGCCGCGGGTCGCTGAAACGCGGCGACATTGTCGTGGTCGGTTCGGAGTGGGGCAAGGTTCGCGCCATGAACGACGATCAGGGCCGCCCGGTCGATGCGGCGGGTCCGGCGTTTCCGGTTGAAATTCTGGGCCTTAATGGCGTGCCGGAGCCGGGCGATACGTTCAACGTCGTCGACAGCGAAGGCAAGGCCCGCGAGATCGCCGAATTCCGTCACCGCCAGCGCCGTGAAAAAGCGGCGGCGAAATCTTCGGGCACTTCGCTCGAACAGATGATGGCGCAGCTTCAGGATTCGGAAATCAAGGAACTGCCCATCGTTATCAAGGGCGATGTGCAAGGCTCGATCGAGGCGATTGTCGGCTCGCTGGAGAAATTCTCCACCGACGAAGTGCGTGTGCGCGTGTTGCACACCGGCGTCGGGGCGATTTCCGAAAGCGACGTTATTCTCGCCGAAGCCTCGAAGGCGCCGGTGCTGGGCTTCAACGTCCGCGCCAATAAGCAAGCGCGCGATGAAGCGGAGCGTTCAAAAGTCGAAATTCGCTATTATTCGGTGATCTACAACCTCATCGACGACATCAAGGCGACGCTGTCCGGCATGCTCGATCCGGAACTGCGCGAGACCTTCCTCGGCAATGCCGAAATTCTCGAAGTCTTCACCATCTCCAAGCACGGCAAGGTCGCCGGCTGCCGTGTCACGGAAGGCTCGGTCAAGCGCGGCGCGAAAGTCCGCCTCATCCGCGACAATGTCGTGATCCATGAAGGCGAGCTGTCGCAATTGAAGCGCTTTAAGGACGACGTGCAGGAAGTGCCCGGCGGACAGGAATGCGGCATGAGCTTCGCCAATTACGAAGACATGCGCCCCGGCGACGTGATCGAGTGCTTCTCGGTTGAGAAGATCACGCGGTCGCTTTAAGCGCTGATTAGGGGGAGGACATGCTCCGCCTGCTCGATCCCGAACGCGACGGCCCGGCGCTGCACGCTGTTTTCGGCAATGAAGACTGCTGCACCTATCTCAGTGATCCGGCGACGAAGTCCGTCGCTGAGACCGTCAGCCTACTGAAAAAATGGCAAAAGGGGACGGAAGACACCACCTGGGTTGTTGTTGAGCGTAATGACGGCCCCGCGATGGGACGGGTGACGCTGATCCCACGCGAGCGCCAGATATGGGAGCTCGGCATCATGTTGGCGCCGGCGGCGCAAGGGCGCGGGCTTGGGTCGAAAGCAATGATCGCCTTGACCGAGGATGCGTTCGACAATCGCGGCGCCCGGCGGGTCTTCGCCGATGTGGATGAAGACAACACGCCGTCGCTGAATTTGTTCCTGCGGCTCGGCTTTCAGCGTGAAGGATTATTGCGCGGCAACTGGCAGACGCATATCGGTCTGCGCCACAGTGTTATTCTGGGGCTGCTGCGGGATGATCCGCGTCCCTGGGTTCGCGCACCGGCGTGAAGCGCCAGTGTTCTGCGCAATCAGTTTCACCATGCGAAACCGGCGGCAGGAGGCGAAGGACCGTCAGCGGCCTTTCACAGAATCATTACAGAACGAAAATATACCCTGCGTTGATGCCCGAAACGCGCAGGGCTACTGTGCCCGTCCGGGGATGAGCATAAGCCTCGTGATACAGGTGATGCGTTGAGCGAAAACCGAGCCCATTTCGTTTATGTTCTTGTCGCGCCGGAAGGCGGCCATTTTGCGGAAATGGCTGCGGTCGCCGCGACCACCTTGCGACGGATCATGCCGCAAGCACAGATCACATTTGTCATGGATGAGGCGACGGCCGCGCAACCGGCGCCCGCAATGACGATACTGCGAAATCTGGCGTCCGGATGGATTGCGGAGCCGGTGGGCGACATGTCGCCCGGCATGGCGAGCCGCCTCTTAAAGCTCAGCACGCGCAATTTGATAGATGGCGACTTTGTCTTCCTCGATTGCGACACGCTTGTGGCGCGCGATCTCATGCCGCTCGTCAATCACCGCGGCGAGTTTGCCGCAGTCGAAGACCGGCCGGCCATGCCGGACGACATACGGTCCTTCGCGAAGGAAGCGGGATTGTTTGTGCCGCGCCGTTATTTCAACTCCGGCGTCATGGGGTTGCGCGATACGCCAGCAACCCGCGCCGCCTTCGCCGCTGCGCTTGAGAACTGGAAGCAGCATAATGAAACCGGGCTCTATTTTGATCAGGTGTTTTTGAACTCGGCGATGCATCACTCAGAAGCGGAGATCGCCTGGCTGCCGCCGACTTACAATGCGCAGATCTGGGCGAAAACATACCACGCCGTTAAGCCGCATATATTTCACATCTTCACCGGCAATTTCGCCGACCGCGATGAAACCGTGCTGCATCTGCTGGCGAAGACTTTGAAACAAACCGGAGAGCTTGATGAGTCTGTTCTCGCAGTCTTTCTGGAAAGCGGTAATCCGTGGATCCGGCTTTCACGGCCCGGTCAGTATATTGCGCTGGGACGCCCGGCGTCGGCGATCGCCTCGACCTTCCGGCTCGCCTTCGGCGGGCGTGGGCGCAGCGTCGCCTGACGAAGCATGAAAATGCTTTTCTTTCAGGCGCGACTGACTATTTTCCATCCATGACTAATCGTTTTTCCAGTTCCAAAGGCCCAACCCAACGCCAGTTGCGCGCCGGGGAACTGATCCGCCATGCGCTCGTTGACATCATGCGCCGCGAGGGGCTGCGCGATCCGGGGCTGGAAGGCGTTTCGGTGACGATCAGCGAAGCTCAGGTTTCGCCTGACCTGAAACAGGCGCGGATATTCGCCTATCCGCTTGGCGGCGGGGATGTCGCCGCCCTGATCGCCGCCCTCAATCGCGCGGCGCCCTATCTGCGGGGGCTTCTCGGCAAGAAAATTGACCTCAAGTTCACGCCGGCCCTGACCTTCCATGCGGACGAGACCTTCGGGGAAGCGCAGAAAATCGAGAGCCTGCTGGCGCGCCCGGATGTGGCCAGGGATCTCGGCGACGAATAGTCCGCCACAGCCAGCCAGGCCTTCCGGCGATAACGGCGCCGTCATTGCAAGCGTAGACTGAACACTATCGTTAACCTGTCGGGCGGGGGCCGGGGAGGCCATTTTCACGTCACCTCATGCGTCGAAGACCAACGCGGTCGCGTGAACGACATGCCTGTTGATGCGAGAGAACTTGCTTGAACCGGATCGTTGAAATTCTGAACGCCGCCGCCGGGCCGGTTCCCGTCGCCGTCGCCCGCAGCACACTCGCCGGCGCCTGGCGAAGCCTGTTTGCAAAAATTGGCTTTTACCAACCAATACCCCGCAGCGAAAAAGAACTTGTCTGCAAGGACGCTGTCTCCTTCAAAGGCGACGCGCCGCTGCAAATTGAGGGCGGGCGACGCGAGCAGGGCAGATTGGCGTTTCGTTATCCGCGGCCGGCCTTTGAAAGCGTACAGCAACTCATCGTGACGCCGCGCGGCGGCGGCTGGCAAGCTGGCCGGATTTACGAGCGCTATAGCACCGGCTGCCCCGGTCTGCGAATGTTGCTCGAGCCGCACAGGCCGGCCAAAGTCGTCAAGACGGGCTGGATCGTCCAGTCAGCCCATCACAACTCCTATGGCGACTGGGTGTCGGAATATCTTTGTCCGATCAGGCGCGCACTGCCCTTGCCGGCGCCGCTCTTCCTGCCCGTTAAGCTGGCGGCGCGCGCCTATGTCCGGCGCGATCTCGAGCGGCTTGGCGTTCAATGGGAAGCGATAACGAAGCCAATTCTGATAGAAGACGCCACTGTTCTGCGACAGCAAAAGTTTTTTGTGCACTTTACGCGCGACGACGCTGACATGTTGAGGTTGTTATGGCCCCCGGCGCCCGCGCCGGCGCGACCGGGCGGGATCGTTTACCTGTCCCGCCGCGGCGATGCTTCGCAAGTGGCGCAGCGATCATATCCAAATGCGCTCATCGAGCGTCTGGTGGAAGCGCGCGGCGGAAAAGTCATTCTGACAGCAACAGCGGCGCCTTCAGACTATGCGGCAGCGGCCGAATTTGGCGAGACGCTGGTTTTTGATCACGGCTCTGCGATTTACAACGCGGTTGGCTGGCCGGTCCGGCGCTGTGTGGAGATTGTTAGCGATCGCTGGTGGAATAACGCCTTTCTGATGCTCGCCGACGCGCTCGGCATTGACGATATCACCATTATTCGCGCCGACCTGGGTGAGGCTCACGTCGAATCCCGCCTCGCGGCGATTTTCGATATGCCTGTGGGCGATGCGGCTGAAACGCACGCACTCTGATTACAGGATTGCGTCCGGCCTGCTTGACGCGCCGCCGCCAATTTGATTGTAACTCCCGGACATGCCGCCGTAACGCCGTTCGATCCGGCGCCGGCGGCCTCGCAAGCACTCTGGTCTTTTGCATAGAGTTGAGAAGGAACCCTTCATGGGCAAACGGCGCAACAAAAAAGGCCGGCCGATCTCCGGCTGGCTGATCATCGACAAGGCTTATGATTTCGGCTCCACCGAAGCGGTGTCTAAAGCAAAGTGGCTGTTCCAGGCGCAAAAGGCCGGTCATGCGGGCACGCTTGATCCGCTCGCCACCGGCGTCTTGCCGATCGCCTTTGGCGAGGCCACGAAAACATCCGCCTATGTCATGGATGCGGAAAAACATTACCGGTTCACCGCGCGCTGGGGCGAGGCGCGCGCAACCGATGATGCGGAAGGCGAAGTGATCGCGCATAGCGACAAACGCCCTTCCGTTGAAGACATTGAAAGCGTGCTGGATCAGTTCACCGGGGAGATCGACCAGATTCCGCCGCAGTTTTCCGCCATCAAGATCGGCGGCGAGCGCGCCTATGATCTCGCCCGGGACGGCGAAACAGTAAAACTTGAATCCCGCAAAGTGATGATTTTCGAGCTGCGTATTGTCGATACGCCGTCTGCTGACGAAACTGTATTTGAAGCGATCACCGGCAAGGGCGCCTATGTGCGCGCGCTGGTGCGCGATATCGCTCGCGCGCTCGGAACGGAAGGCTATGTGAGTGAATTGCGCCGTCTCGCTGTCGGGCCGTTGCGTGCTGAAGACGGGATTACGCTCGCCGCGCTTGAAGCAATGGGAACGGTGGAAGAGCGCGATAGCGCCTTGCTGCCGATCATCGACGCGTTGAGCGCGATGCCGCAAGCTGCCATCGATGGCCCGCAGGCTGACAAATTGCGCCGCGGGCAGGCGGCGATCATCTCGCCGGCTGTGGCGAAGGGCGTGCGCGGCGAGGCGGCGGGGACGGTCGAGGGCGTTCTTGCTGTTCTCCATGATGAGGCGGTCGCCATCTGCGAGCTCGATGGCCTGAAATTGAAGCCCGGGCGGGTGTTTAACGCCTAGAGACGGTCGCTATGAAAGGGGGAGGACAGGCTCGGATTTCTCGGTTAGGCTCTCATGCGTAGGGGAAATGTGAGGGGATGATATGAGACTTCTGATCGCCGCCATGTTGGCGTGTTTCGCCATCCAGCCTGCGGCCGCGCAAAATCAATTACAGTTTGGCGCGCCAGCGATGGTCAAATCGGTGAGTCCGAACGAATTCATCGCCATGCTGACGAGCAATGGACTGACCGCGCGCTACATGGAGGAGAACGATAACACGCACTATGTGGAAGTGAGCGAGGGCGGCGCGATGGTTTATTTTGCGCTGCGGGCCTGCACCGGCGCCGGTCTGACGGCGCGCTGCGGGACGGTTCAGCCGTTTGGTTACTTCTCTGCTACCGGTGTTACGCTGGCTCAAATCAATGATTTCAACCTGCAACGGCCCAATGTCGCTTTCGCTGGTTTGGACGACGCAGGACGCGGCATCATTGGCGCGAAATTTTACCTGCAGGCGGGCGTCAGCGCCGATCACATACCGTTTTCCATCGGCCTGTTCTTCGCCGACATCGACTTGTTGCTGGGCTCGATCAATCCGGGCGCGCTGGCGGATGTGGCTTATGAACAACGGGCGCCAGCCGCGTCGAAGATCGCCAATCACGCCCCGGGCTTTGCTGATGACGAATTTCGGCTGGCAAGCGGTGAGCCATGGCGCACCAATTCGGTCGGCGCAAATGCACCGTCATTTCAGACCGACGCGTTCCGGGCGCTTCTTGCGCGTACCTGACAAGCGTCGATCCATCTAAGGAAGCTGGTTCGCGTTCGGGGCAGCGGGCGTATCAAGTAGCGCTCCTGCTCCATCGCGGGCGAAGAATCGCAAGATTTCACCTGTTTTTGCGGAATTTTGCGATTAACGGCCGCCGTACAAAGGGGCTGCGGAATAAGCGGCCACGCCTCACGCAAGGCCGGACGCCCCTTGCGTCTTACCCCCTTTTCCCCCATAAGCCGCCCAATTCCACGACCCTGCTGGACGGCGTCCCGGCGGGGCCGACATTTTCCCGGCGCCGCGGAGAAGAACGACATGTCGATTACGGCTGGCCGTAAGGCCGAACTTATCAAAAAATTCGCTCTCAAAGCAGACGACACCGGCTCCCCGGAGGTGCAGGTCGCGATCCTGTCCGAGCGCATCGCCAACCTCACCGAACACTTCAAAGAGCACAAGAAAGACAACCACTCGCGCCGCGGGCTTTTGAAAATGGTGTCCCAGCGCCGCCGTCTGCTCGATTATGTGAAGCGTGGCGACGAAGCCCGCTACCAGAAGCTGATCGACGAACTCGGCCTGCGCCGCTAGGGCAGCCGATCTCTTACGCCGTCCATCGCTGAACGCAGGGATGGGCGGCCGCCCAGCCTCGCCCGTTCAGGAGACGAACCTTATGAAACTTTCCGGCACCTCAGCCATCATCACCGGCGGCGCGTCGGGTCTCGGCGCCGCGACCGCGCAGGCGCTCCACAAGGAAGGCGTAAAAGTCGCGCTCTGGGATCTGAACGAAGAGAGCGGCGAAAAACTGGCCGGGGAGTTGGGCGGCGTTTTCTGCAAGACCAATGTCTCCGATGAGGCCAGCGTCGCCGCCTCGCTCGCGAAATCCGTGGCCGCCCATGGAACGCCGTCAATTCTGGTCAATTGCGCCGGCATCGCCATTGGCGAAAAGACGATTGGCAAGAACGGGTCGCACCGGCTGGAAAGCTTCAAGAAGGTGATCGACGTCAATCTGGTCGGCACGTTCAACTGCATCCGGCTCGTCTGTGCTGAAATGGAAAAGAACGATCCGCAGGCGGATGGCGAACGCGGCGTTATCATCAACACCGCTTCCGTCGCCGCCTATGACGGCCAGATCGGTCAGGCCGCCTATGGCGCGTCCAAGGCCGGCGTTGTCGGCATGACGCTGCCGATCGCGCGCGATTTGATGAATATCGGCATTCGCGTCAACACCATCGCGCCGGGTATTTTCTGGACGCCGATGATGGCTGGCATGGACCAGAAGGTTCAGGACGCGCTCGCGGCCATGGCGCCGTTTCCGAAGCGCCTCGGCAAACCCGAAGAATACGCATCGCTCGCCGTGGAAATCTGCCGCAACACGATGATGAATGGTGAAACAATCCGGCTCGATGGAGCCATCAGAATGCAGCCGAGATGATCTCAGCGCCGCCTCAAAAGGCGGCGTTTTCATTTACGGCTCATACCCCGCGCGCCGATACGATCCGCGTACGGCGCATTACGAAGAAGAGAAGAGAAAACATGTTTAATATCACGAAAAAATCAATCGAATGGGGCGGCCGCACGCTGACCCTCGAAACCGGACGCGTTGCGCGTCAGGCCGATGGCGCAGTTCTCGCCACATATGGCGACACAACCGTGCTCGCCGCCGTCACCGCCGCCAAGGCGCCAAATCCGAATTTCGATTTCTTTCCGCTGACAGTTCATTATCAAGAGCGTTATTACGCGGCTGGCCGCGTTCCCGGCGGTTACTTCAAACGCGAAGCCCGTCCGACGGAGAAAGAAACACTGACCTCGCGCCTGATCGACCGTCCGGTCCGGCCGCTGTTCGCCAAAGGGTTCAAGAACGAAGTGCTGGTTGTGGCGCAGGTGCTGAGCCACGACCTTGAAAACGATCCGGATGTGGTGGCGATGATCGCCGTCTCTGCGGCGCTGACGGTCTCCGGCGTGCCGTTCATGGGCCCGATCGGCGCGGCCCGCGTTGGCTACATCAATGGCGAGTATGTCCTGAATCCGACGATCGATCAGATGCCGGAAACGGCGCTTGATCTCGTCATGGCCGGGACGTCCGACGCCGTGATGATGGTCGAATCGGAAGCAAAAGAGCTTTCCGAAGAGGTCATGCTGGGTTCCGTCGCTTTCGGTCACAAGGCGGCCAAGGAAGCCATCGGCCTGATCATCGATTTCGCGGAAGATTGCGCAAAAGAGCCGTGGGACTTTACGGCGCCGGATCATTCCGAACACGAAGGAAAAATCCGCGCCCTGATCGAATCCGATCTTCGCGAAGCCTACAAGACTACGATCAAGCAGGAGCGGGTTGAAAAGATCAACGCCGCAAAAGACAAAGCGATCGAAACCTTTTGCAGTGAAGAAGATGAAAGCGCGCTGTCAAAAACCGTCGTCGCGGGCCTGTTCAAGTCCGTCGAAGCCGATATCGTGCGTAACGGCATTCTTGATACCGGCAGCCGGATCGACGGCCGCGACACGAAAACCGTTCGTCCGATCGTCGCCGAAGCCGGCGTGCTGCCGCGCACTCATGGATCGTCGCTGTTTACGCGCGGCGAGACACAGGCGCTGGTGGTCGCAACGCTCGGCACTGGCGAGGATGAGCAGTTCATCGACGCGCTTTCCGGCACCTACAAGGAACAGTTCCTGCTGCATTACAACTTCCCGCCCTATTCGGTCGGCGAGGTCGGGCGCATGGGCTTCACCGGCCGCCGCGAAATCGGCCACGGAAAGCTGGCCTGGCGCGCCCTCAAGGCCGTCATTCCAAGTCAGGAAGAGTTTCCCTATGTGATCCGCCTGGTTTCGGAAATCACCGAATCCAACGGCTCATCTTCCATGGCGACGGTCTGCGGCGGCTCGCTTGCGCTGATGGATGGCGGCGTGCCGATCAAGCGTCCGGTGGCGGGCATCGCCATGGGGCTCATCCTCGAAGGCGAGCGCTTTGCGGTTCTGTCCGATATTCTTGGCGACGAGGATCATCTCGGTGACATGGATTTCAAAGTGGCGGGTACGGATCAAGGCGTCACCTCGCTGCAGATGGACATCAAGATCGCCGGCATCACCGAGGAAATCATGAAGGTGGCCCTCGGTCAGGCCAAAGACGGCCGCATGCACATCCTCGGCGAGATGGGCAAGGCGCTTGATCATGCGCGCGCCGATCTTGGCGACTATGCGCCGCGCATCGAGACCATGCAGATTCCGAAAGACAAAATTCGCGATGTCATCGGTTCAGGCGGCAAGGTTATCCGCCAGATCGTCGAAGAAACGGGCGCCAAGATCAATGTCGATGACGAGGGCCTGATCAAGATCGCCTCCAGCGACAAGGAAAAGATCGACGCCGCCTATAAGTGGATTCATTCGATCGTCGCCGAGCCTGAAGTCGGCGAGATCTACAAAGGCAAAGTCGTCAAAACCATGGACTTCGGCGCCTTCGTGAATTTCTTCGGCGCGCGCGACGGCCTCGTCCATATCTCGCAGCTGTCCGACGGCCGCCCCGAAACGACCACGGACGTGGTCAAAGAGGGCGACGAGGTTTTCGTGAAACTTCTGGGCTTTGACGATCGCGGCAAGGTCCGGCTTTCGATGAAAGTCGTGGACCAGGAAACCGGCAAGGAAATCGAACGCGACTAATCGCTTGATTTAATTGTGGATTTAGATAAAGCGGCGCCTGTGGCAAACAGGCGCCGCTTTTCGTTTTTCATGCCGCGCCGATTGTCGCAAGCCTTTGGCGCAGCGGCGATGAACGATAAGCTGCATGGCGCTGCGGGTAGCGGGCGGCGATATTCGGAGGGGAACCGGCGCATGACCAAATTCAAAAACACAAAATTGGCGGCCGCCGGATTGATCGCGCTGACCGCGCTAGGCGCCTGCGGCGAGCGCAAGGCGGAAATCACAACGTCTGCGCCAGGCCCTGTCGTTGAAGCGCCGGCGCCAACGCCAAACGAACAGCTCGAAACCATGGCGCTGCGCCATGCGGCGGCTGTGTTGCGGGCGTCTCCGGAAGCAGCGACTCAACTTGGCGTCGGCGAAGATCTCGCGGGCGAAGGGTTTCGCGCGCGTCTGGGCGGATACGGATTTGCTGCGTTTGAAGAAGCGCGGGCGCGCAATGAAAGCTTCCTGCAGGATATTCGCAGCATTGATCGCAGCGCCCTGTCAGGTCAGGCGCTGATTACCTATGATGTGTTGCGCGACGCCTATCAGACTGGCGCGCGCCGCAACCAGTTCGCTTTCGGCGGCGCGGTTTCCTTCGCATCGACCAGCCCTTACCTCGTGACGCAACTTTCCGGCCCGCACATCCTGCTGCCGCGGATCATGTTGACGCAGCATCGCATGGAAAATCGGCAGGATGCGGAGGATTACCTGTCGCGCCTCACCGAATTCAGCCGTGTCTTTGATGAAACGATTGAAACGATTAGCGGCGACGGCGCGCAACTGGTGACGCCGCCTCTCTTTGCGCTCGATGGCTCGCTGAACACCATTGCGGGGTTCACCGCGCCGCCGGCCGCGGAAAACCCGCTGGTCGCGACGTTCGCGGCGAAGCTGGAAAATATCGCGGGCCTCACGGCCGAAGAGCGCGCTGAATTCACCGCGCGCGCGGCGGCGACTGTTGAGGCGAGCGTCTATCCCGCGTATGCGCGCCTTGCCGCCGCTCTTGAAAATTTGAAGCAGCAGGCGGGAACCGATGCCGGCATCTGGCGCCTGGGCGATGATGGCGCTGCATTCTATGCGCATGCGCTTGCCGCCTATGGCGCGGGCGGTATGCTGCCCGATGAAGTGCATGAGCTCGGTCTTGCCGAAGTCGCCCGCATTAGCGGCGAGATGGACGCCATCTTGAAGGCGCAGGGGCTTGCCAGCGGCGCCGTCGCCGAACGGTTCGCTGCGGTCGGCGCGCGCGCGGGCATGCGTTACGCCAATGATGATGCCGGACGCGACGTGCTGCTGTCCGACCTCAACGGACAAGTGACGGAATTGATGGCGCGCGCAGGCGACTGGTTCGGCACGCTGCCGACGCAACCGGTCGAGGTGCGGCGCATCCCGGTTTATGAACAGGACTCGTCTCCGGGCGGTTACTACTCAGCAGCATCGCTTGACGGCACCCGCCCCGGTATTTTCTGGATCAATCTTAAGAACACCGCCGACTGGCCCAAACATATGCTGAAGACGCTGACTTATCACGAAGCGGCGCCGGGCCATCACTTCCAGCGCTCGTTAGAGCGCGGCGCAGGATTGCCCGTTATTCGCACCATGCTCGGCTATTCCGAGTTCTCCGAAGGCTGGGCGCTTTACGCCGAGCAGGTCGCGGCGGAAATGGGCATGTATGCGGATGATCCGCTCGGCGATCTCGGGCGGCTGCAGTCGGAATTGTTTCGCGCTGCGCGGCTCGTGGTCGATAGCGGCCTGCACCACAAGCAATGGACCCGTGAACAGGCGATTGACTATATGCAGGGCATCACTGGCGATACGCGCGATCAGGTGACCCGCGAAGTTGAGCGCTACGCCGTATGGCCGGGGCAAGCCTGCTCCTACAAGCTCGGCATGATCAAGATCAACGAATTGCGCCAGCAGGCGGAAGAGGCGCTGGGCGCGGATTTTGATATACGCGAGTTCCACGATGAGGTGCTGATGACCGGCGCCATGCCGCTTCCCGTGCTTGAACGGAAAATCGATCGCTGGATCAAGGAAAAGCAGGGCGCCTGAGGCGGCGTCGCTGATCTAACATCAAGTCAGGAAGTTTAATGATTGCCAGAACCTTTGCTGCACTCGGAATTTTGTTGTTCGCTTTTGGCTGTGCGGCTGCACAGGAAGAGAACAAAGACGGCGCCGCCGCCAGTGAAAATAAAGACGAACCGCGCCGGTATGAGAGCAAGGGCCGGGTGACGGCCGGCGGCAAGGCGGTCGCCTACAAGGTGATTGCCGGTGAAACCTTTATTGAGAACGATAAGGGCGAGCCGGTCGCGTCGATTTTCTCCACCTCCTATATCGCGGACGGTTTTACGGACCCGCGCGAGCGTCCGGTTGCGTTTATTTTCAATGGAGGACCGGGCTCGGCTTCGCTGTGGTTGCATATGGGGGTTTTCGGGCCCAAGCGCGTGCGTCTGCCGGAAGGGCCGGACGATGACGGCGCCGCGCCCTATGACCTGATTGCAAATGCGGAATCGATCATTGATGTCGCCGACATGGTGTTCATCGATCCGGTCGGCACCGGTTGGTCGAAAACCATCGGTGAAGGAAAAACTGACGATTATTGGGGCGTCACCCAGGACGCGGCGTCGATTCGCGAATTCATCCGCCGCTGGCTTGTTGAACACAAGCGCTGGAACTCCCCGAAATATCTGATGGGCGAAAGCTACGGCACGACGCGGTCTGCAGCGTTGCTGGAGGCGCTCGAAAGCGGCTGGACCGATATTGCGGTCAATGGCGTTGTCCTGATTTCAACCGTGCTGAATTTCGGTCTCGATGCAACCGATGCGGGCAACGATGTCGGTTATATCGGATTGATGCCAGGTTACGCGGCGACGGCGTGGTATCACGAGAAGGTGGATCGCAGCCAATGGGGCGGCGACCTGGAGCGGTTTCTTGATGACGCCCGCGTCTTTGCGACTGATGAATATATGCCGGCGCTGCTTAAGGGTCAGATGGCGCCGCAGGCCGAGCGCGATGCGGTTGCCGCGAAACTTGCGTCCTTTATCGGGCTTTCCGAATCCTATGTCTCGCGGTCGAATATGAGGATACCGCTGCGGCGGTTCATGCGCGAGTTGTTGCGTGACGAGGGGATGGCGGTTGGCCGCCTCGACTCGCGCTTTACCGGCGTTGAGGTCGACGGCGTTGGCGAGAACCCGGAATACGACCCGTCCGCCTATGGCATCGATGCGGCCTATACGGCAGGGATGCTCGATTATTTCAGCCGCGATCTCGGCGTCGACATCAAGGAGCCCTACACGACGCTTGGCGGCGTGCGCGGCTGGAACTGGGACGCGGAAGACGCCGGCGGTGAGAACGCTTATGTCAATGTGGCGCCATGGGTGGAGCGCGCCATGCGCCAGAACAAGGATCTGCGCGTGCTGGCGGCCAACGGCTATTATGACCTGGCGACGCCTTTTTTCGGCACGGAGATGACCCTGGCGCAACCGGGCTTTGACCGCTCCCGGCTGACCATCACCTATTACGAGGCGGGCCACATGATGTATGTCCACCAGCCCTCGCTCGAAGCGCTGGCGAGCGATGTGCGGGCTTTCATAAGGAACGAGCCATGAGCCGCTTCATGAGAACCGCCGCCATCGCGCTGTTCGCGCTTGCTTCGGCATGCGGGCCGCAGAATGCGGGCGAAACGCAAACGCCTGAGGCTGTTGCGGAGGGTGAGGATCTTTCGGCTGCAACGAGCGATTTGCCGGTGGCTCATATTTTGATTGGCGAGCTAACCGCCAATGCGACCGATGAAGGGGCTTCCGTCGTCAACATCACGCCGGTGCTTGCCGCGCCGGCCTATCAGAACCAGCCAACATTTTTGGGCCCTGAACCGGACCGGTTTTATTATGTCGCCGGAAATAAAAACGGCAAGACGGACATCTGGACGTACGATCTTGCGTCCGGCGAAAAGAATCAGATCACGGACACGCCGGAGAAAAGCGAATACTCGCCCAAGCCCGCGTCTGGCGGCGGCGTCTCCTTTATTCAGGAGAGTGAAGATGGCGAGATGACGCGCGTGCATGCGTTGCGTGCAGGCAGCGATGCAGGCGCCGCCGTCATCGAGACCGGCCCGGTCGGTTATTATGAATGGCTGCAGGGCGGCGCGACGCTTGCCGTCTTTTATCGCAGCGAACCGCCCATGCTGCAGCTTGTCGATGTCGCCACGGGCGAAGCGCGCGACGTCTTCGGCAATGTCGGCCGGGTTTTATTGTCGTCGCCCGATGGCGCGACCTTGTTTGCAACGCGCGGCGATGAAGCCGGGCAGTATGAAATAGTCGCCGTCGATGTTGCGACCGGCGTGACAGAGCCCTTGCTGGATCTGCCGCCCGGCGCCCAGGATTTCTTTCTGACGTTTGGGGCGGAGGGGCTTCCTGCGGTCGCATTCTCCTCCATGGGGACGCAAGTGATGATTTATGATTTCGCAAATGATTCCGTCTGGCATGCCGCGGCGGATATCAGCGATCTCGGCTATGGCTCCATCACGCGGATAGCGGTTTCCGCCTTGGGTGACGGCGACGGAACCCGGCCCATCGTGTTTGTCGCCCATCCTGCCGAAGAGTAAACCGCCCGCCGCGGCTGCTGCGGCGTTCATCGCAAAACCGCTTTACGGCCTCGGTTGGCTTCGGCAGGTTGCCGGGCACGGGAAACGAGGGCGAAAAAACATGAAAAATCTTCTGATGTTTGCGGCGTCATGGGCGGTTGCAGCCTGCGCCAGTGCGCCAACGCCGGCGGTTGAAGCGCCGGTGACAGCAGAAACGGACACCGTTCAGGTGATGGTGGTCGGCTCCTTCCATATGGGCAATCCCGGACAGGATGTCGCCAATGTCGACGTTGAAAATATGTTGACGGACCACCGCCAGGCAGAAATCGCGGCAGCGGTCGAAGCCATTGCTGCGTTTCAACCCACCGTCATCGCCGTCGAACGCATCACCGAAGCGCCCGATTATGCCGATCCGAAATTCGCCGCCTATGCCGAAACGGATTTGGCGACGATCGCCGATGAGCGTTACCAGATCGGCTACCGGCTGGCGGATCTCGCTGGCATAACCCGTGTGTACGGCATCGACGAACAGCCAAGCGACGGGGAGCCGGATTATTTCCCATTCGATAAGCTGATGGCCCATGCACAGGCGACAGGCCAGGGCGATGCGCTCAACCAGCAGATCGCCGATATCCAGGCGATTGTCGGCAAGCTCGGCGATCTGCAGAAAGATCACACGGTCGCTGAACTGCTCGTCGTCTATAACAGCGCCGGCGAATTTTCCGGCGACGATTTTTATTACCGCACCTTTGAGTATGATCGCGGCGAAGCGCAGCCGGGGGCTGAACTGCAGGCCTACTGGTTCATGCGCAACGCCAAGATCTTTTCAAAGCTGGCGCAAGTGACAAAACCCGGCGATCGCGTCGTGGTTGTGTATGGCGCCGGGCACAAATACTGGCTCGACCATTTCGCCGAGAACACGCCAGGCTTTGTCCGGGTCGATCCGATTCCCTATCTCGAAAAAGCTGGAAAGTAAGGCTTATTCCTTGACCGACGCTTCGTCCGGCATGCCAACGATATGGAAGCCCGCGTCCACATGGTGGGTCTCGCCCGTGCATGAGAGACCAAGGTCGGACAGGAGATAAAGCGCGGCGCCGGCGACGCCTTTAGGATCGGTGTCGTCACGCAACGGGCTGGCCATGCGGTTGAACGAAAACATGTGGCGTCCCGATGATATCCCGGCGGCGGCCAGCGTCTTGATCGGCCCTGCGGAGATGGCGTTGACGCGAATGCCCTTGGGGCCGAGGTCGCGGGCGATATAGCGGGTCGAGGCTTCCAGCGCGGCCTTCGCCACACCCATGACGTTGTAATTCGGCACAGTGCGTTCCGAGCCAAGATACGTCAGCGTGATCATCGATCCGCCCGGCTTCATCATTTTCGATGCGCGGTTCGCAGCGTCGACAAAAGAGAATGCCGAAACGTCCATAGTGTCGGTGAAAATCTTGCGCGTCGTGTTTTCAACGAACGAGCCTTCCAGCGCCGTCTTGTCGGTGAAGGCGATGGCATGAACGAGAAAATCAAGCGCGCCCCATTTGTCTTTGACCGATTTGAAAGCCTGATCCATTGAGGCGTCTTCAAGGACGTTGCATTCGAGAATGAGCTCCGCGCCGACGCTCTCTGCGAGCGGGCGCACACGGCGCTCAAGCGCTTCATTGGCGTAAGTGAACGCAAGCGACGCGCCCTGCACATGCAGTTGCTGCGCAATATGCCAGGCAATGGAATTCTTGTTCGCAACCCCCATGATCAGGCCGCGCTTGCCCTTCATCAGGTCACCTGCAGGAAACTGGCCCTCTGCGCTCATAATCCATCCCTTTGCTTTCTGGCGAACGCCTGAGCGTCAACGCCGACATTACCAGCAATGGCGAACCGGTTTATTGCGGACGCCCTTGCGCTAGGCGGCTTTCTAGCGAAGCAGGCGGCGAGGCGAAAGCACCGGAGGCAGGATTTGCCAAAAAGGGCGGGAATTTAGTCCAGAAAGCCGTGTTTCTTGAGCCATGGCTGCATCACGGCGACCAGATCGTAGCGTTCACCTGTAGCCCTATTGGTGAAATTGTGGTCGCCAAAGGCAAAGACGTGAACCTCGTGATTCGAATGGCCCGAGTTGATCAACGCTTCCAGCCGGCTAATGGACGGCGTCACTGGAATCACCCAATCGCGTAGCCCAAAAAACCAGAGTATGGGTATGTCGAGTGCTTCGAGCACAGGCGCAGGGTCATAGCCGGTGATCCCTTCATACTGGTAGAGAGCTTTATCGGCCTCTGTGATGGGCAGTTCAGCATACGTCTCGGCGTCGGGTGAGTGGGTAAGAAGATAGTTCTCATGCGCCGCTTCTTCGCCTGCGCTCAGCGGCACGCCCTCGCCGATGATAATGAAGTGAACGAGAGGCTCTTTGCTGGCGGCGAGGGGCATGATCCATCCGGCCTGACTGCCGCCAAACAATCCGATGCGAGATTCGTCTATGCCGTCTTGTTGGGCGAGCCAGCGAACAGACCAGACAACGTCCATTGCGAGGTTATCAAAAACGCGCGGGCTGTCTTTCACGTTGAAGGCTTCAAACGTTCCGGTTGAATCACCGACGCCGCGCTTATCGAATGACAGGACCGCGAACCCTAAATCCAGCGCGTTGCGTGTATAGAACATAACGTCGTCGCGGCTGCTCGGGGCGGAGCCGTGCGCGGTCACGATGGCCGGTAGGTCGCCCTTTGCGTCTTTCGGCCGATAAAGGGATGCCGCAAGCGTGATGTCGCCTGCTTCAATCGTCACTCTTTCTTCGCTAAAGGAGGCGGTTTGCTGAGAACATGCCGGCGCCGCAAAAATGAGGGTTGTGAGCGCGACCAATAGCGCGCCAAGCTTCACATGATTTTGAATTACCGGCATGATCACAAACTCCTATACAATCCATTGATTTGACGGCAAGTTTTCACATATTCCAAGCTATCGGTCTTGGACGAAATTCGGGTGGGTCAGGGTTTGAGCGCAAATAAAGTAACAGGACAACACGCCAGCCGCCGATTTTCCGCGACATCTCGTTATGTCGCGCCTGGAGTGGAATTCGCGCGTGGCGCTTGCCGAGACTATTCTTTTCCCCCCCATGTCCATGAAGGTTTTACAATTGGTCTCGTGACGGCTGGCGCTGAAAGCCTGCAATATGGCGCGGAATTTCACTCAGTACGCGCCGGCGCAGTTTATGCGTTGCCGCCTGACCACATTCATGGAGGGAGGTCGATTGAACGCGGCGGGTGGCGCTATTTGTCGCTGTATGTTGCGCCCAATTCGCTTGAGGCGATGATTGGCGAGGCGGCGCTTTCAGGGCTTTTCAACTGCGCCCGGCTGATGGAAAACACTCCGCTAGCACAAAAACTCGCGCACGCATTGTTAGCTATTGATGCTGCTGAGGCGCAGCTGGAAAACGACAGTGCAATTCAGGAAATCCTGACGAGTTTGAGCGCTTCGGGCGGGGCGGGCGGCAAGGGTGATACCGGTGCGCGCCGAACAGATGCCCGCAGGCTGTCGCATTTACGTGACTATATTGATGCTCATTATACAGATGATATATCGCTATTGCATCTCGCGCAGGTGGCCGGCTGGAGCCGCCAGCATGTGATCACCGTCTTCAAAGCTGAGTTGGGCGTTACGCCCTACGCTTATCTGATCGCGCGGCGTCTCGCTGCGGCGCGCGCCAGGATCATGGGCGGTGCGCCAATCTCTGCTGCGGCTTTGGAAAGCGGCTTTTACGACCAAAGTCATTTGACGCGACATTTTGTTCGCGCTTACGGGCAGCCGCCGGCGGCGCATGCGCGCAGCGCCTTGCTCAACTAGCGCTCGAGCGCGCGATGACCATCATAGTCAGAATGAAATAGGCGAGCCAGACGAGGCCGTAAACACCGTATCTGGTCACTCTGGGTTGTTTGCGGACGGCCGGCAGCAGCAAGCGAAACCACCACAATCCGACACAGGCGATGAACGTTGCGACGCCTGCGGCAATGAGCGATTCCTGCGTCATCGATCAGGCGCGCGCAATCACGAGGCAGCCATTGGTGCCGCCGAAGCCGAATGAGTTGGTCAGGAACGTATCAATCTTGGCGTTATCGACGCGCTCGCGAATGACCGGCAGGTCGGCGAATTCCGGATCGATGTTTTCAATATGCGCCGATGCGGTGAGGAATTTGTCGCGCATCATGATGAGCCCGTAAACCAGCTCCTGCGCTCCAACGGCGCCGAGGGAGTGACCTGTCAGCGATTTGGTGGAGGAAAAGGGCGGGATCTCAGAGCCGAAGACTTCGCGAATGGCCTGGGTTTCTTTCTGGTCGCCGACCGGCGTCGAGGTGCCGTGCGGGTTCACATAATCGATCGGCTGGCGCACGGTCTCCAGCGCGCCGCGCATGCAGCGCACAGCGCCTTCGCCGGATAGCTGGACCATGTCATAGCCGTCGGAATTGGCGAAATAACCGACGATCTCGCCAAGGATATTGGCGCCGCGTTTTTTCGCGTGCTCATATTCTTCCAGCACCACGGTCGCGGCGCCGCCGGCGATAACGAACCCGTCGCGGTCGCGGTCATAGGCGCGGCTGGCGGTGGCGGGGGTTTCGTTAAAACTTGTGGACATGGCGCCCATGGCGTCGAAGATATTGGCGAGCGTCCAGTCGAGTTCCTCGCCGCCGCCGGCAAAGACAATGTCCTGCTTGCCCCACATGATCTGTTCAGCGGCCGCGCCGACGCAGTGCACCGATGTGGCGCATGCGGATGAAATTGAATAATTGACGCCGAGAATCTTGAACGGCACGGCCAGCGTCGCCGAATTGGTGGACGCCATCGCCTTCGGAACCACGGTTGGGCCGATTTTCTTGGTGCCGCCGGTGGCGCGGGTGATGTCCGCCGCTTCGACGATGGCTTTCGTCGACGGTCCGCCGGAGCCCATAATGATGCCGGTCATCGGGTGGCTGACCTGGCCTTCGCTCAGGCCAGACTGTTCCAGCGCCTCTTTCATGGCGATGTAATTCCACGCGGCGCCTTCGCCCATGAAACGGCGTGTGCGCCGGTCCAGCACTTCCTCGTAGTTGATGCCGGGACGGGCGGAAACCTGACATTTGAAGCCATGTTCGGCAAAGCTCGCATCATGGGCGATGCCGGAACGGCCTTCGTAAAGGGCGTTTTTGATTTCCTCGACATTGGAGCCGATGGAGGAGACCGCACCCATGCCGGTGATCACCACTCGCCGCATATCATTCCTTTCGTCTGCAGCCGCAAGGGCCTGCCTGATTTGATCGTAGCTGTGCCGCCGCGCGCGACAGGCGCCTATAAAGCGAGGCCTGCGTCCAGTTGCTCGCGGGAGAACAGGCCAACCCGCAAATCTTTTGCAGCGTAAATCTGCTTGCCGTCGACCTTCATAATGCCGTCGGCGATGCCGAGTATAAGCGGGCGCGCCATCATGCGTCTGACATCAAGCTCATATGTAACAAGCTTTGCGGACGGCACCACCATGCCGGAGAATTTCACTTCTTTCGCGCCCAGCGCGCGGCCGTGCCCGGGATGCTGGGACCAGGTGAGGAAAAATCCCACAAGCTGCCATAACGCATCAAGTCCGAGGCAGCCCGGCATCACCGGATCGCCCGGAAAGTGGCAGTCGAAAAACCAGAGGTCGGGATTGATGTCGAGTTCGGCGACAACCTTGCCCTTGCCATAGGCGCCGCCATCGCTGCTGATTTCCGTGACCCGGTCGAACATCAGCATCGGCGGCACGGGCAGTTGCGCGGTGCCGGGACCGCGAAGGCCGTGATAGCCGCATTCGAGGAGTTCCTCGCGGCTGAAACTGTTTTTTTGTTCGTTCATGCGCCCTGTTTTACTTGTTGCTCGCGCGTGAAGGATTGTCGCGCGTGTCAGCCGCTAGGTAAAGGCGGTGCGGCACAGGGTCAATTATGCGTTGCAACATGGATCGCAACGGCTTTGCGCAGGGAATTCAGGGCTGTGGATAAGTTCCCATGGGCTCAGCAGCGCGGGCGCCCCAGAACGCCGAAGCGCGCGCCCAGCCCTTGACGCCGTCCGCCGAGACCTTGAGCCAGGCGCCTTTTTCGCCGTCGACCCGGGCGATGACGCCGCGCCCCAGCCGGGCTCGGGCCGGCGCATCAGGGTCGGGACGGGCGCGTAGCGCCAGCCCGTCTTCCAACACCAGCGCGGTCTCCTCGCCAGACAGTTTCGATTTGTGGGTCCAGCACTCGTCGCCCTCCACATCGCGGATCTTGCGCCAGTGATCGCGCGTCTCGGCGACGATCATCACCGGCAATCCGTCGCGCATGAAGGTCAGGCGAACCGGATGCGCAAAACTCGGCCCGGCGCGGCAGAATGTCTTTTCCGCCTTCAGCGAGACCATGCGCGGCACCGACAGTCCCGAGGGCGTGTCCAGCCGCACCCCGGCTGGCGCTGCGCCGCTGTCATCGACAGCCGCCAGGGCCCCGGCTTGCGCCATCAGGGCGGCTCCGGTCAAATAGGTCAGCAAGAAGAGGCGAATGAGTGAAGTCGGACGCATACGCGGCATAAATGAGCGCTCGAAAATCTGGCGAAAGATGAATAAACCCTTACAGAACGGCAAAGCCGTTAATCTTGGGTTAACCAGAGACGAATTTGTCCGTTCGGCGGGTTTCGCAAGCAGGATCGCGCCGCGCACAGGAATTTTTCTATGACCGCCAAAACAGTCACCGTTGCGCTGACGCGGAAACTTCCTCAGCCGGTGGAGGCGCGCCTCGCTGATCTGTTCGACGCACGCCTGCACGCCAATGATGGGCCGCTGTCTCCGGCGGCGCTCCTGGAGCGCGCCAGTCAAGCCGATGTGCTGGCGGCGACGCTCGGCGACAAGCTCGATGCGGCGTTCTTCGAGGCGGTTGGCGACCGGTTGCGACTTGTGGCGAATTTCGGCGCCGGGACCGATCACATCGATGTGGCCGCCGCCAATGCGCGGGGAATCACCGTCACCAATACGCCTTCGGTGCTGGCGGAGGATGCGGCCGACATGGCTATGGCGCTGATCCTCGCCGTGCCGCGCCGCATGGTCGAGGGCGTGCGCGCGCTCGAAACCGGCCAGTTTCAGGGTTGGTCGCCCACCTGGATGCTCGGGCGGCGGGTGCGCGGCAAGAAGCTCGGCATTATCGGGCTGGGCCGGGTTGGCGAGGCGATTGCGCGGCGCGCGCGCGCCTTCGGTCTTTCGATCCACTATCACAACCGCACGCCGATCAACCCGCATATCGAGGAAGAGCTGGAGGCCACCTATTGGGACAGCCTCGACCAGATGCTGGCGCGGGTTGATATCGTCTCGGTCAACTGCCCGCATACGCCGGCGACATTTCACCTTTTGTCGCGCCGGCGGCTCGAACTCTTACAACCGCAAGCCTATGTGGTGAACGTGTCGCGCGGCGAGATCGTCGACGAGGAAGCCCTGGCCGGCATGATCGAAGAGGGCCGGCTCGCTGGAGCGGGGCTCGATGTCTATGAGCGCGGCGCGCCCAGCGAGAAATTATTGAAAGCGCCCAATGTGGTGCTGCTGCCGCATATGGCCTCGGCGACGGTGGAAAGCCGGATCGAAATGGGCGAGCGGATGATCATCAACATCAAGATGTTCGCCGACGGCCATAAGCCGCCCGACCGGGTCATTCTCGGATTGGATGACGGGATCGCGCCAAGGCCGTAGGGCGCATGCCGGTCAACTGTATTCCGGCTGCCAAAACACTTCGCGTTCACGCCGGGCTTTTGCTATTCGCCTCGTCCTTTGAGAGAACGGATGAGGTCATGGGATTTTACAACGATCATATCGAACCGGCGCTGGTTTCGTGCGCTTGCGGCATGAAAGCGATCACGCGCGAACGAGCGAAAATTGTTCCTTTCGCGAAAGGCGTTGTGCTCGAAATCGGCTTTGGTTCGGGACACAACGCGCCTCACTATGATCAACAGGCGATCACTCACCTGTACGCGCTCGAGCCGTCTGCGGCGTGGCGGAAAAAAGCGTTGAAAAGAATTGGCAATCTCACCGTTCCGCTTGAATGGCTCGATCTGCCCGGTGAGGAGATCCCGCTGTCGGACGCGTCGGTGGATACGGTGCTGGTCACCTATGCATTGTGCACGATCCCCGGCGTGGAGGCGGCACTGGAAGGCATGCGGCGCGTGTTGAAACCCGGCGGCAAGCTGGTCTTTCTTGAGCACGGTCTCGCCCCCGATGCTGGCGTCGCGAAATGGCAGGGCCGTGTGAACGGCGTGTGGGGCAAGCTGGCCGGCGGGTGCCGCCTAAACCGGGACCCCGTCGCGCTGATCCGGGCCGCGGGCTTCGATATCGAAAAACTCGACCAACATTACGCCCCTGGCGCGCCGAAAATCGCGGGCTTTATGACGGGCGGCGTGGCGGCGCGGTAACAACTGCGTCACTTCCTGACGGCGTGACTGCAAATTTAGTTGAATCGCAAGATTCCGGGAGCATCATAGGGTTAAGGAACGGTAAAGCGGCTTGCGCTGCGGGGGATTTGCCTTAAATCATTTGTTGCAAGTGCGAAGACCTTGGCGCTTAGTGATAATTGTCCGGATGTCTTTCCGGGCGTTCAGAACAGAGAGTTGTTGTGCGTAGATTGTTGGGGATCGGGGCTTTGTTGATTGTCGCTGGCGCCGCGCATGCGGATTCCGCGCCGGGATATATCAATCCATTCGCTAAATATGCAGATCCCGCTTTCGCAGTCGCTGCGGTGAAGACGGATTTCATCGCCGCCCCGGGGCAGGCGGTGCGCCTTACAATTTACGACAGCGAAGACGCGTTCCTGCATCAGGCGCGCGCAAAGCACGAGGCTGTTCTCGGCAATGATGGCGTGGCGGTGCTGCCGCTCGCTGATCTCGAGCCGGGTGAATATGCGTTCGCCGCCTATCTCGATGAGAATGGCGACGGCGTTCTCAATCGCGGCAAAGTGCTTGGCCGCCCGAAAGAGCCGGTGGCGTTTTCCAATGGCGTTGTGCCGAAGCTGCGCAAGCCGCGCTATGACGAAACGAAAGTTCCCGTCGCGCCCGGCGAAGTTGTCGTGATCACGCTGAAGGACTGACTTCACTCAATCCGGGTGCGGACTGATTAAAGCGCTGGTTACAGCTTGCCGCAATCGCGGCAGGCGGGATCAGCGGGAAGACGCACTGTGCGGAATGTTCCGCCAAGCCCGTCATAGAGCATCAGCCGCCCGGCCAGGCTTTCGCCTATGCCCAATATTTCCTTGATGACTTCCATGGCGGCGAGGGTTCCCATCACGCCGGTGACCGCGCCCATCACGCCTTCCTCAGCGCAATTGATCTGGGCGTCGCGGGGCGGCTCTTCGGGAACCAGGCAGCGATAACAGGGCAGGACACCCGGCGCGGCGAACGGTTTGAAAGTGGCAAGCTGGCCTTCAAACCGGCCTACGGCGGCGGAGACCAGCGTCTTTTTTTCCGCGATGCAGACTTTATTCAAAGCAAAGCGCGCAGCGAAATTATCAACGCCTTCGACAACCAGATCATAGGCGCCGATGATCTCGCAGGCATTCGTTTCATCGATGCGGGGATGAGCAACGCCTTTCACATGCGGATTGAGGCGCGCAATCGCCTCCTGCGCCGCCCGGGTTTTCGGCCGCCCGACATCTTCGGTGCGAAACAACGTCTGGCGCTGCAAATTCGACAGCGCGACCATATCATCGTCAGCAATGCCGATGGTCCCGGCGCCAGCCGCCGCCAGATATGACAGGATCGGATTGCCGAGGCCGCCAGCGCCGACAACCAGCACCTTCGCGGCGAGCAGCTTTTGCTGGCCCTGCCCGCCCACTTCCCTGAGCAGGATATGACGGGAATATCGTTCGCGTTCTTCTGGGGTCATTTCGCCAACAATTCAGCGCGCACGCGAATTGTGCGGGTGGCGAGCGCGGTTTCAAGCAGGAACAAGGTCAGCCCGCCGATCATGGCGAGCATCGCGGCGATGAACATCATCGCCACTGGCGCCGCGACCGGCAGCGCCACGAACTCGCCGATAAACAGCATGGCGACAACGACGCAGACTAGCAGCGCGGCCAGTGAAAAAAGCAGGACCGCGCGCTGAGACAGCCGCACGCGCCGGTCGAGAATGCCGAGCTCGGCCTTGATCCGGGTCATTTCCTCCGCAGTCGGTCCTGCGAGGAAGCGTTCTTCAAGATTGCGGGCGCGGTCGACGACGCGCCCCAGCCGCGACGCCACCACATTCAGAAACGCGCCAATGCCGGCCAGCAGGAACACCGGCGCCACCGACAGCTCGATAATGTGCGCGAGGTCTGAAAGTTGGTTCATGGCCGCCTTTGTGCGTTCATCCGAACAGTTCGTAAAGGACGCGGTTCAAAATGCGCCGCCCGTCCGCCGTGGCGGCAAGGGTTGCGCCGTCCCACTCTAGCAGATGATCGCCGATCAGCAGGTCGAGTTTTCGCTGCGCGTCCGGCTCGTCAAAATAGGGGTCGCCGCGCGCAAACGGCATGCCGCTTGACAGCCGCAGCCCCATGGAAAGGCGCTCCATGCTCGCCTCGCGTTTCGACAGCGTGCTCTCGGTGAAGGGCGCGCCCGCCAGATAGTCCTTCGGCGCCAGCGGCGCGACGGTCTCAACGCGCGCGCGGTCCTCGCTCAACCGCCCATGGGCGCCGGGGCCAACACCGATATAGTCGCCATAGGTCCAGTAAACGAGATTGTGCCGGCTTTCCTCGCCCGGCGCGGCGTGGTTCGAAATCTCATAGGCCGGCAGGCCGTGCGCCGCCGTCATCTCCTGCGCTACGTCGAACATGTCTGCGCAAAGGTCTTCACCGGCAGGCGCCCAGCGGCCTTTGTCGACGGCCTTGGCGAAGGCTGTGCCCGGCTCAATGGTGAGCTGATAGAGCGATAAATGGCGCGGCCCGAGCGCCAGCGCTTCGCCCAGTTCTGCGCGCCAGTCGGCAAGCGTCTGGCCGGGCCGGGCGTAGATCAGGTCGAAGGTGACGCGCGGAAATGCGCTCTGCGCCGCTTCAATCGCGCGAAGCGCGGCGCCTGCATCATGCTCGCGGCCTAAAAATTTGAGCGCCTCATCGCGCAGGGATTGAACGCCAAGCGACAGCCGATTGACGCCGGCTTGCGCGAACGCCTCGAAGCGCGATTGCTCCGCATCGGTCGGATTTGCTTCCAGCGTGATCTCTGCCCCTGGTTCAAAACCCCAAAACCGGTCGCAAGCCGCAACGATATTATCAATCACGTTTACGGGGGCTAGCGACGGCGTGCCGCCGCCGAAATAGAGGCTCGACAGTTTGCGCCCGGGCGTTCGCGCGGCGTAGGCCTCAAGGTCGCGCGTCAGCGCAGCGGTCCATGCCGCTTCGTCAATCTCGCGGTTCTTGTAGACATTGAAATCGCAATAGGGGCAGATGCGCGCGCAATAAGGCCAGTGAACGTAAACCCCGAGCGGCGTAGTCATGGCCTGTCGGCCGCGGCTTCCGCAAGCGCGATGGTGTGATCGAGCAGCTCGCGTCCGCCCATGGGTCCGTGGCTTGGGATGACGATTTCCGCATCGGGAAACGCGGCGGCGACATTGCGCACGGCTTCCGCCCAGTGAACGACATCTGCGTCAGCAGTGTTGCCGAGATTGTCCGACCCGCCGGGCCGGATCAGACACCCGCCGAAGAGTACTTTTGCATCCGGGTAATAGACAACGATATTGTCGCGCGTGTGCCCGGGTCCGGGATAAAGAACTTCGTAATGGATGCCGCCGCCAATCACTATTTGCCTTGCGCCCGCTTCAAGCGCCATTGTTGACTGTGCCGGCATTAAGCCTCGCGTCGGCGCGTCTTCGTTCGCCAAAGCGTGCGCTATAGTTTCAATGCCGTGACGATGCAGGGCCCCGAGGCCGCCGATTTTGTCCTGATGGGCGTGCGTGATGATCACTTCTTCGGGCATCGCGCCGGTTTTTGCTTTGACCAAGGCAAGTAAAATTTCTGTATCGGCATCAGTCCACGCCGTATCGACCATGAGGATGTGGTTACTCGATTTCACCACAAGCCCCTGCGACAGCACCGGCCCCCATGGCGCTACTTCCTGGTAACTCTTATGAATCCACACGCCGTCGGCGATTCTTTCCAGCGACGGCTCCGGCAAGGCTGTCACATCGTGCTGATTGTCTTGACTGACGCAGGCAGCTAGCAGGCCGAGCGACGCAAGCGCAAGGAAAATTCTTTTCAACATCAAAAATGCGCTTTCATCAGCTTACGGAATGCATCGGCGCGGTGGGAGATGGAATGCTTTTCCTCGGGCTCCATTTCCGCGAAGGTAATGTCATAGCCTTCGGCGAAAAAGATCGGGTCATATCCGAACCCCTTGTCGCCGCGCGGGGGGAAAACGAGACCGCCGCGCACCTCTCCCTCGAAACTTTCCGTATGCCCGTCCGGCCAGGCGAGGCACAGGACGCAGACGAACCGGGCGGAAAAATCCTCCGTGCCGCTGTCGAACAGCGCCGTCTCGACCTTTTTCATGGCCAGCGCGAAATCGCGGGGCTCGCCGGCCCAGCGGGCCGAGAATATGCCCGGCGCGCCGCCCAGCGCCGTCACCGCCAGGCCGGAATCGTCCGCCAGCGCCGGCAAGCCGGACGCTTTGGCGGCGGCCAAAGCCTTCAATTCGGCGTTCTCGGCGAAGGTCGTTCCGGTCTCCTCGGGGTCATTGAGGCCAAGTTTTTTTGCGGACACTGCCTCAATCCCGAGTGGAGAAAGCAAGTCATTGATTTCGCGCACTTTTCCGTCATTGTGTGAGGCGATAACGAGGCGCCCAGGCCCCAGTTTCCGCACATTTTCGCCCATGTATTTATCCCTTATCGAAAAAAAATTATCGTTTTTCGGTAAAAACCCCTTGTATCGTTTTTCAATAAGTGTATATCGATATTCAACAAGACGGCGGATCAACCGCTGCACAGGAGGCCCAGGCAGACTTAACAGCCAAAGGGCGAAAAACGAAAGGGCCGCAAGACCGGAAACCCGGCGGAAAAGAGCCCAAGGAGAAACCCGGAGGACGGGGCCGCCTTCAAGACCACGGCCCCAAAACAAAAAAAGAGCGGCAGGAAAAACCATGCCGCTCAAGAAGATCAAAAACGAGCCGCTTACACAGGAAAGAAAAGGAGAAACCCATGCGCTTTGCAAACTCAACACCTACAATCAGCACATTTGGCAGTTTTGTCAATGGACTGACCGTTTTCGCCATGATCTCGTTCATCGCGGTCGGCTATTTCTCGGCCCTCGGCTCTTTCGCAGGAGCAGCGTAATGTTGCGGCTGGTCAAAACCGTGTCGGCGGCCGCTTTCGCCGCCTTCGCCGCGGCGAGCCTTTACTCGCTCGCCGTCGCCGCCCCCTCGGAAGGCGGCGCAGAAGCCAAGCTGAAAAGCTGCGAAAACACCTTTTGCCTTATCGCGTTTTTCTAAACGAAAATGCGATAAGGTCGCCCCAAGGCGGCGATGACGGAGATTTCAACATGCGCGCGATAGGAAAAGGATCGCTCTCGTCGATCCTCGCGGTAGGCCTGCATGGCACACGCGTCATATTGTGGATTTGTCTGGGCGGCGTGACGATTGCGCTCATGGTCCTCCCTTTGGCGCCGATGATCGCCAACATGTTCGCAGGCAGCGACGCCATCATTTTCGATGGCGACGGTCTCGTCGATGCGGAAGACTTCATCAAGGTTGCGAGCGCGTTCGTCACATTCGCCGTGATGCTGTTCGTTGTGAACCGCCTGCTTGAAATTCTGAAAACCCTGCGTTTCGGCTCGCCCTTCGTCAAGGAAAACGCCGACCGCTTTCGCGGGCTTGGCTACGCCCTGCTGATGGGCGAGGGCGCGAAATTCGCCTTTGGGTTTTTGTCGCTGATTTACGACGCCGATGTGAACATCAACACCTCGTTCATCACCTGGCTGGCGATTATCGCCGTCTTCGTGCTGTCGGAAGTTTTCCGCGAGGGCGCGCAGATGAAAGAAGAACAGGATCTAACCGTTTAATGTCGATTTCCGTCAAATTGGATCGCGTTTTACTGGACCGCAGCATGTCGCTGACGGAACTTTCAGAACGCGTTGGCGTCACCATCGCCAACCTGTCGATCCTGAAGACGGGCAAGGCGAAAGCGATCCGCTTTTCAACGCTGGAAGCCATCTGCAAAGAGCTCGACTGCCAGCCGGGCGACATCCTTTTTTTTGACGATGACGGCATAACAACCGCCGATTAACATGCCGGATTTCACTGATACGGCGCGGCGGCGGGTTCGCTCAATGCTTCTTCCGGCACATCCTCGATCTGCGGCGGAACCGCGCCGCCAATTTTTCGGCTGATCCAGGCGTAACAAAGCAGGATCACGGCCCCGCTTGCTGTGAAGATAAATGGCGCCGCCGGTGAAACATCATACAGCGTGAAGCCCAGCAGCGGCGAAAGAATGAAGCCCGATGCGCCTGCCGAACTAGCAAGACCGATGGCGCTGCCCTGTTCATCGGCGTTCACCGCCAGCGATGCGGCCGAGGTTGCGGCGGGAATGGCGAGGCCGGCGCCGAAACCGCTCAACGCCATGCCGATCACCACGGGCCACAACTGATCTGAAGCAAAAATGATGATCTGTCCCAGCGCCATCAGGCCGGGCGCTACGCGCATCAACCGCGCCGGCGTCACGCGAAAGCGCTGCACCACGATCAATTGCGCCGCCAGCGAAGAAAGCGCGCCCGCCGTCAGCCCGATGCTGACATAGGCGGCAGCATCCGCGGTGGAATAGCCGAGCCGGTCGATGAAATAGAACGCAATGGTCTGGATCGGAATCGCGTTGATGACGCCGAAGGCCAGCGCGAAGGCGAAAAACGGCGTCAGGCGCGGATCGGTCAGCCGCACCTTGGCCGGCAACTGGCGTTTGGTCGGACCGGTTCGCTCGGGCAGGTAAAGATAGACGGCGAGGGACATCAAGGCGGCGATCGCGGCGACGGCGTAGAAAGGAACCGTCGGCCCGAACATGGATGTCGCTGCGCCGAATCCCGGACCGAGCATGGCGCCGAAGCCGAAGGCGGCGGAGAAGCTGGCGATGCCGGCGGTGCGATCGCGCTTCGACGTCCGGTCGGCGATATAGGCCTGCGCCGCCGGAGGACTCGCCGAACCGATAAGGCCATAAAGGCTGCGCATGGCGATCATCAGCAGATAGAGCGGCATGCCGGAGAGCGCGCCGGCGAGCCCAAGCTGAATCGAGGCGCCAAACAGGACGGTTGAGAATGAAAAGCCGAGCAGGCCGATCAGGATGAATGGTTTGCGCCCCCGCGCGTCGCTCATCCGCCCCCAGCGCGGGCCGCACACGACCCAGGCTGTCGCCGAGATCATGAAAATAAACCCGACCTGCAAATTTGACAGGCCGATTTCGCGGGCGAGCGGCGGCAAGACCGAAAAAACAATGGTCTGGCCCATGCCGGCGCAGACGGCGCCGACCAGCAGCAGCGCAATCGCGATGCGGCGCTGGCGCGGACTGGTGACGGTGGCGGCGGCGATTGTATCAGGCGGTGGTGAATCTGACATGCGGGGCGGGGACTCCGGAGATCGCCGGTGGTGACGCCACACTCACCACGCGCCGCACCGCATGGCAATTCCAGATTGCACACAGATGCGTGCTTTTTGGTTTTCGCAAGCGCGCTTGCCCGCTAGACTGTTGCGGCGAAGAGAGGGAGGCGCTGATGTCGGAGTCCGTTTCCATCGAAGGCGGGTGCGCCTGCCAGGCGGTGCGCTACCGGCTGACGGCTGCGCCGCTATACGTTCACTGTTGTCATTGCCGCTGGTGCCAGCGCGAGACCGGCGCTGCTTTTGCGCTCAACGCCATGATCGAAATGGACTGCGTTGAAATGCTCGGCGAGGAACCGGTGCGCATCGACACCCCGTCCGAAAGCGGGCGCGGCCAGAAAATTCATCGCTGCCCGAAATGCCATATTGCACTGTGGAGCCATTATGGCGGCGCCGGGGAAGCCATCGCCTTCATCCGTGTGGGGACGCTTGACGAGCCGGATCTGGTTCCGCCCGACATTCATATCTATACGGCGTCAAAGCAGCAATGGCTGCCGCTCTCTCACGACATTCCCGCCGTCAAAGGCTTTTACAAGATGAGCGAGTACTGGCCGGAAGAGAATATCGAACGGCTGCGGCTCGCCAAGGAAAGCTTCGCCGCCAAATAGCGGATCTGCGGTGCGATTGCCGCCGGGCGCCCAAGCGCCTATATCCGGCGAACCATGACCGAACTCGACCTTTCAGCAAAGCCCGCTAATGCCGGGCGTCAAAATCTCGCCGGGCTGACCCGCAGCGAGCTTGGCGGCGTCTTGGCGGGCGCGTTCGGCCTCGATGAGAAAAAAGCGCGGATGCGCGCCAGCCAGCTCTGGGGCTGGATTTATCATTACGGCGTCACCGATTTCGCGGCGATGACCGATATCGGCAAAGAGATGCGCGCGGGCCTTTCCGACAAATTCGTCGTCGCCCGGCCGGAGATCGCTGAGCGCCTCGTTTCCGTTGACGGCACGCGCAAGTATCTCATTCGCCTCGGGCCGGGCATCGAGGTTGAGTGCGTTTATATTCCCGATGTGGGCCGCGCCGGGGCGTTGTGTGTGTCTTCTCAGGTCGGCTGCACGCTGTCCTGCGCTTTCTGTCATACGGGCACGCAGAAACTTGTCCGTAACCTGACGTCGGCGGAAATCGTCAACCAGGTGATGATCGTCAAGGACGACTTGCAGGAATGGCCGTCGGGCGGCGATGAGCGCAAGCTTTCCAATATCGTGTTCATGGGCATGGGCGAGCCGCTCTATAATCTTGATAATGTCGCGCGCGCGATTGACGTCATTTCCGACGGCGACGGCATCTCGCTGTCGCGGCGGCGGGTGACGGTGTCGACCTCGGGCGTCGTGCCGGACATTGAGCGCCTCGGCGCGGAAACGCAGGCGATGCTGGCGATCTCACTGCATGCGACCAATGATGCGCTGCGCGACGAACTGGTGCCGATCAACCGCAAATATCCGATTGCGGAGTTGATGCAAGCTTGCCGGACCTATCCGGGCGCCTCGAATGCGCGGCGTATTACGTTTGAATATGTGATGCTGAAAGGCGTCAATGACAGCGACGCCGAAGCGCGCGCGCTGGTCAAACTGCTCAAAGGCCTTCCGGCAAAGATCAATCTGATCCCGTTCAACCCGTGGCCCGGCGCGCCTTATGAATGTTCAAGCTGGGAGCGGATTGAAGCTTTCGCCGAGATCGTGTCGCGCGCCGGCTACGCCTCGCCGATCAGGACGCCGCGCGGCCGCGACATCTTCGCCGCCTGCGGACAGTTGAAGTCGGAAAGCGTGAAGAAGCGGGCGAGTGAGGCAAGGCGGGAACGGATGGAAGTGCAGTCGTAAAGGCGAGGAAAAATGAAACTCAACACCGTAAATGGGCGACTTAAATTAGGAAGTGTGTACAAACTGTTTTTTACAGGGTGGCTGATTTCCTGGGGGGCTTCGTTTGGTGTTATTCTTGTCATTTTGATTTTTGTGGCGGCGATAACGGGTACAATGACAATTAATGGTGAGGAGGTTCAAGGATTCTCGAATATTCTTCCCGCTATGTTATTAATGGGCGTGATGTTTCCCATAATTATTTTCTTTCATGCAATCATGTTTTCAGGATTGTTGACGTTTGGCATCTGGCTTTATCGCTTGAAAAGACCTTTAGAAATTGTGTCATTAGATCAGCAAAACTGAGCGCGCTGAAATCTATGGCGCTTCCTTCTGGAAGCGCTCCTGACTCGCTACACCGTCGCCTTCCTCCTCTTCTCAAACGCCGCCATCTGTTCCGGCGTTGCGTCTTTCTGGTGTTTTGATTTCCACTCCGCGTAAGGCATGCCGTAGATCCGCTCGCGCGCCTCGTCTTTGGTAAGGGTAAGCCCTTCCGCCTCCGCCGCCTCGCGCTGCCAGTCGCCGAGGCAGTTGCGGCAGAAATCGGCGAGGATCATCAGCTCGATATTCTGCACGTCCGGCCGGTTCTGGAGATGCGACACCAGCCGCCGGAACGTGGCGGCGTCGAGTTTTTCCTGAAACTCTGGTGTAATCTCGATCATGGCGTCAACTCCTCGAAATGCGTTGCCGTTCTTTCGCGGCAGGTTTTAACTTGGTCGCGTGATGTTTGCGAAAAACCGGTACCCACTTTTCCGCATCACGCTCCGAGTGTATTGAGCCTCATGGCGATTTCAATTGGCGGCATAACAATTCAGGACTGGGAGCTGGTAGAGACGTTTATCCGCGCCTCCGGGCCGGGCGGCCAGAATGTCAACAAGGTCTCAAGCGCCGTTCAGCTCCGGTTCAATGCGCTCACCTCGCCATCCCTGCCGGATGCGGTGAAGGCGCGGCTCAGATCCATCGCCGGGCGGCGCATGACCCGCGACGGCGAGATCATCATCGAGGCGAAGCGGTTCCGCGCCCAGGAGCGCAATCGCGAGGACGCGCGCGCCCGCCTTGCTGACATGATCGAACGCGCCGCGACGCCGCCGCGCCCGCGCATCAAGACCAAAGTGTCGCTGAACCAGAAACGCAAGCGCCTCGACGATAAGAAAAAGCGCAGCGAGATCAAATCCGAACGCCGCCGCAAAGGCGACGATTAGCGCCCTTGCGCGGCGAGGCGATGTTCTGTTGGATGCTGTGCCGGTCAACGCCTTTCGCGCTGGAAAGCTGATATGAAACTGAACCCGTCCCTTGATGCGCCCGCGCTAGGAGAACAATACAGGCGCGATGGCCGCATCTCCATTCCCGGCATCCTGCGGGAAAAGGATGCGCGCAACTTGCGCGAAGCCATTGAGAAAGAGCCCCGCCGCAATCTGGTGTTTCACGCCAATGGAAGGCATTTCGATATTGACGGCGCCGGCTGGCGCGAGCTTGACGCTGAAAAGAAACGCACCACGGAACAGATCATCCATACCGAAGCCCGGACGGGTTTTTCCTACGCTTACGAGAATTTGCCGATCTATGATCGCTGGCGGCAAAAAAGCGAACTTGGCGAGGTGTTGCGGAGCGCGGTGGAATTCCTCAATGGCAAGGCGTTTCTTGGCATGATGCGCGAAGTCACCGGCTTTGACGATATTGCTTTTGCGGATGCGCAGGCGACGCTCTATGGCCCCGGGCATTTTCTGACGGTCCATGACGATGCGGTGGTGGGAAAATATCGCCGCGCCGCCTATGTGCTGAACCTGACGGAAGGCTGGCGTCAGGACTGGGGCGGCTATCTCAATTTTTTCGACAAGGATGGAAACATCGAGAAGGCCTACAAACCTGCCTTTAACGCGCTCAACATTTTTTCGGTGCCGTCGCCGCATTCTGTTGGCCTGGTCGCTCCTTTCGCAGGGACGTTGCGCTGCTCCATCACCGGCTGGCTGCGCAGCGGCGCGCCGGAATAATTTCTGGCTTAGGGTTTTGCCTATTTTATCGGGTCGTGGTCTGATCGCATCCGTGATGTAATCCGGCAGGATGGGAGGCGGTCATGAAATTCTTGAAATCATTCTGTGCGGTGATGGCGGCGGCGCTGCTGAGCCCGGCAAACCTTGCGGCGCAAACATCCGCTGACGCCGTCGAAACGGCCCGGCGATGGCGCACTGAACACGGCGCTGAAATATTGCGTAGCTTCGCCGAGCTTTTGCAGCTTCCCAATGACGCCAGCGATGCGCCGAATATCCGGCGCAATGCGGACTATATTAGCGCCCTGTTCGCTGAGCGCGGCTTTGTCATGGAGCTGCTGGAAAGCGACGAGGCGCCGCCGCTTATCTATGGCGTGCGCAATACGCCCGGCGCAACGAGAACCATCGCCATTTACGTTCACTATGACGGCCAGCCGGCGGCGCCGGAGAACTGGACCAACCCGCCATTCTCGCCCCGCCTTTATACGCGCGCCATCACCGACGGCGGCGAGGCAATCGCGCTCCCCGATGATGGCGAAACCATTGATGATGACTGGCGGCTTTATGCGCGCTCGGCCAGCGACGACAAGGCGCCGATTCCTGCGCTGCTCGCCGCCATCGATGCGCTGGATGAAGCCGGCATCGGGTTTTCGTCAAACATCAAACTGATTTTTGACGGCGAGGAAGAGGCTGGCTCCGATCATCTCGACGACTATCTTGCGGCGCATGCGGACAAATTTTCCGATGTCGATCTCTGGCTGTTCTGCGATGGGCCGACCCACCAAAGCGGCAATCCGCAGCTTGTGTTTGGCGTGCGCGGCGTGACCGGCCTTGAGATCACGGTGTACGGCCCCAATCGCGGCCTTCACAGCGGTCATTACGGCAACTGGGCGCCGGGACCGGGGTGGCGTCTGGCGCGCCTGCTCGCCAGCATGAAAGATGATGCCGGCCGGGTGTTGATCAAGGATTTTTACAAATCAAGCGCGCCCGTTTCCAAAGCGGAACGGGCCGCCATTGCCGCCGCGCCCGTCGTTGACGATGCGTTGCGGGAGACCTTTGGGCTTGCAGAAACGGAAATGAACAACGCTCCGCTGGGCGAACGCCTGTTGCTGCCCGCGCTAAACTTAAAAGGTCTGAAAAGCGCCGAGGTTGGCGCGCTGTCGCGCAATGTTATTCCGCCCTCGGCGAGCGCCTCAATCGGATTGCGGCTGGTGAAAGGCAATGATCCGGAAGCCATGCTGGATCTCGTCGAGAAACACATAGAACGGCAGGGATATGTGATCGTCCGCGACGAGCCCGATGCGCAAATGCGCGCGGCGCATCCGTTGATTGCAAAGGTGACGCGCTCTGGCGGGTATCCTGCGGTGCGAAGCGCCATGGATGATCCGCGCGTTGCGCCGCTGGTCGCCGCGTTGAACATAGCGGCGCAGGACCAGCTCATCCTCACGCCGAGTCTCGGCGGATCCTTGCCGCTCTATATGTTCGAGCAGGCGTCGGATGCGCCGATCTTGATCCTGCCCATCGCCAATTTCGACAATAATCAGCACGCAGCCGATGAGAACATTCGCATGGGCAATCTGTTTTATGGCGTCGACGCTTATGCTGCGGTTCTGACGATGGGAAAATGACCGGCGCCAAGCCTTGTCCCGTCAGTCTCCATCGCCTAGCCTTCCGGCCAACTTGCCGGTCCGCCGGCCCTGATCTGGAGCGTATCAATGACTGTTTCCCGTAAGATGTTTCTCGCCGCTATCGCCATGTCGGCGCTTGCCGCCGCCTGCGGGCGAAGCGATCCGCCCGCGACGGGGTCCGGCGAGCCGGCGGCGCAATCGGCGGAGGACAAATCGGCGCAGCTCAACGCCTGGTTCGAAGAGCAGTTCGAAGCTGGCGTCGCGCGCTCGCCGATGACGCAGACTTTTCTCGGGCGCAAGACCAATTACGGCCAGTGGGACAATGCAACGGATGAGTTTGAACGCGAAACCCACGAGCTCGAAATGGCCGCGCTCGCCGAAATGCGCGCCAACTATTCGCTGGATGATCTCGATCCTTCAGCGCAGCTCTCTTACCGGCTTTTTGAGTATGAAGGCGAGCAGTCGGCGCGCAATTTCCCGTGGCGCAATCACTGGTACGCGTTCAGCCAGTTCCGCGGCCCGCACTCTTCCATTCCGGCCTTCCTGATCAACCAGCACCGCGTCGACAGCGTGGGGGATGCCGAAGCTTATATTTCGCGGCTTGCCGGCGTCGTAACCTATCTCGGCCAGCATCAGGAAATTGCCGAAGAACAGTTCGCCAATGGCGTTAACCCGCCAAAATGGGCTTATCCGCAAATGATCGCGACGTCGCAGAACGTGATTTCCGGCGCGCCTTTTGACGAGAGCGGCAAGACTTCGACGATCCTTGAAGACTTCAATAAAAAAGTGAACGCCCTCGAAGTCGGCGACGACATTAAATCCGATCTGCGCGCCCGCGCGGTCGATGCGATGCTCAACAGCGTCAAACCGGCCTATGAAGCGTTGATCGCCATGTTTGAGACGCAAGAGCAGTCGGCGACCAATGATGACGGCGCGTGGAAACTGCCTGACGGCGCGGAATACTACGCCAACCGCTTGCAACAGTTTACGACGACCAGCATGAGCCCCGACGAAATCCACGAGTTGGGCCTTGCCGAAGTCGCGCGTATTCACGCGGAAATGGAAGTGATCAAAAATGATGTTGGCTTCGACGGGAGCCTGCAGGAATTCTTCGCCTATATGCGCGAAGATCCCGATGACCGCTTCACCTATCCGAACAATGACGAAGGCCGCGACGCTTATCTGGCTGAGGCGACCGCCATCATCGACGACATGCGTGGGCGTCTGGACGAATTATTCCTGACCAAGCCAAAGGCGGACATCATCGTCAAGCGGGTCGAACCGTTCCGTGAACGCTCCGCCGGCAAGGCGTTCTACCAGCGCCCGGCGCCGGACGGCTCGCGCCCCGGCATATACTACGCCAATCTTTATAATACGGCGGACATGCCGACCTATCAGATGGCGGCGCTTGCCTATCATGAAGGCATCCCGGGCCACCACATGCAGCTTGCGATGGCGCAGGAATTGGAAAACGTGCCAAGTTTCCGCCGCTTTGGCGGGTTTACGGCGTACACGGAAGGCTGGGGGCTTTATTCGGAGTTCATCCCGAAGGAGATGGGTCTTTATTCGGACCCTTACGCCGATTTCGGCCGGCTTTCGATGGAGATCTGGCGCGCCGCCCGCCTCGTTGTTGATAGCGGCCTGCATGACAAGCGCTGGACCCGCGAAGAAGCGATTGAATATCTAATCACCAACACGCCAAATCCAGAAGGCGACTGCATCAAGGCCATCGAGCGCTATATCGCCATGCCGGGGCAGGCGACGGCCTATAAGGTCGGGATGCTGAAAATCCTCGAGCTGCGGGGCCGGGCTGAAGCCGCCTTTGGCGAAGATTTCGACGTTCGCGAGTTCCATGATGTGGTGTTGCGCGACGGCGCCGTGCCGCTGGCGATCCTCGAAGAGAATGTCGACGCCTGGATTGCGGAGAAGGCTGCCGGATAGGTGGTTTTCCTGATCCCGATATCCGGCGCGCGGGCTCTGTCCGCGCGCCATTTTTTAATCTATGCCTTCCGCCATGTCAGAAGCTGATTCCCGTCCGCCGCTCTCCGCTTACATCCGCGCTAAAAATGAAAAGCGCCTGATCGGTGAAGTCGTGCGCTCCGCGTTGCTGGCAGCGCGCGAAGTGATTGTCGTTGATTCCGGCTCGACCGACGGCACGCAAGAGATCGCGCGCGCCGCCGGCGCCAAAGTCATCGAACATGAGTGGACCGGCTGGGGCCGGCAAAAGCGCGTCGCTGAGGACGCCTGCCAATATGACTGGCTGCTCGATCTTGATGGCGATGAAGTGGTGACCCCGGACGTGGCGGAGGAAATCAAGTCGCTTTTCACTGACGGCGAGCCGCCGCATCCCGTCTACCGGACCATGCTGGCCTTGGCGCCGCCTGTCGGTGAGCCTTGGTATGGTTTTGGCCTGCAAACGCGGCACAAAATTTATGACCGCCGCATCATTCGCGCCCGCGACCATGATGCGTGGGACCAGTTCATTATTCCGGCAGGCGTTAGCGTCGGCGTCTTGCGCGCGCCTCTGTTGCATTACGCTTTTACCGGCGCCGAACATCTGATGGACAAGCTCAACCGCAATTCATCGATCCCGGTTGAAGTGGTGAAACCAAAATCAAAGCCGTATCTCGCGCTTCGCATCGTGTTTGGATTGCCGTTTTATTTTGGCAAGCGTTATTTCCTGCAGCAATATTTCCGCGGCGGCGTCTACGGGTTTGCGCTCTCCATGATGTACGGCTATGCGCGCTGGCTGACCGACGTAAAAATGTGGGAGCGCACGCGTAATAACGCGCACGCCCCCCAAGAATCTTAGGTCTTTCGGCTGGAAGCTAGTACCGGCCGCGGCGCGTGTAATCGAGCACCTGGCGCGCATCATAAACGCTGGCGCTGCGCGGCGGCGGGTTGCTGCCCATGATGACTTCGATGCTGACAACGGCGTCGTCATCATATCGCGAGTCATAGCGCGGGCGGTCATTGTAGCGGTCGTTATACGACCGGAACTGTTCGTAGCGATTAAAGTCGTCATCGCGGAACATGCTGTTGCGGCTGATGATCTGGAACCAGTCATAACGGCCGTCCAACGTCAGTTCCGCTGCGCGGCGAAGCGCCCAGTCTTGCGCAAGTTGTGTGTCGCCGTTCTCGATCCGGTATTGAACTCGGTAACGATTATCGTCCAGACGAGCGTCAGAATAGCCGCTGTCCGATTGCGATCTTGCCGGACCATAACTCGGTCCATACGCGCCTGTCGCGCAGCCAGCCATTGCCAGCGCCGCGAGTGCGGCGATCATGTGATGTTGCATCACGCCCTCCTTTGTTGGACGTGCAGGAAACAGAACGCGTCAAGAATGGTTCCATAGCCAAAGATTTCGCTCAGGCGCGCTCGTCTTTGGGCGAATCCATGACGATGAAAGAGGTGATGGAAGTGACGTTGGGCGCCTGGCCCAGCACTTCCGTATGAAAATGCTTATAGGCTTCGAGGCTCTCAACCTCGATGCGCAGAATATATTCAACAACCCCGGTGACATTGTGGCACTCGCGAACTTCCGGCGCAGAGGCCATCGCCTTTTCAAAGGCGTCCTGGCTTTTCTTCGTGTGCTCCGACAGGCCCACGGTCACATAGACAGTGAAACCGCCGCCCATATCTTTGCGGTTCAAAATCGCGCGATAGCCTTTGATGACGCCGCTGCGCTCGAGTTCCTGAACCCGGCGCAGGCACGCCGATGGCGAGAGCCCGACTTTTTCGGCGAGATCGGTATTGCTGACCCGCCCATCGCGTAGAAGTTCACGCAAGATTCGCTGGTTTATGTGGTCAATTTTCGTCATAATATGCGTTAATAGGATAAATTCGGCAAAAATTGCAACCTAATTCCGTCAAAAGTGCATATTATTGCGCGCATGCCTCTGGATCTCTTTCTCGCCCTTGCGGCGTTCGCATTTGTCTCATCGATAACGCCCGGGCCCAACAATCTCATGTTGATGGCGTCAGGCGCGAATTTCGGCGTGCTTCGCACGGCGCCGCACATGTTAGGGGTGGGCATTGGCTTCACGTTGATGACCATGCTGGTCGGACTCGGCGTCATGCGTCTGCTGAACGCCGTTCCGGCGAGTTACACAGTGTTGAAACTGATCAGCGTTGGCTATCTGCTGTATCTCGCGTGGAAGATCGCTTCCGCAGCGCCGCTGTCGAAAAGCGATCACGCCGCGCAGCATGCAAAACCGCTTACATTTCTCCAGGCGGCGCTGTTTCAATGGGTCAATCCAAAAGCATGGGCCATGGCGTTGACCGCTGTCGGCGCCTATTCTCAAGTTGAGCGACCGATAATCAGCGTCCTGATTGTCGCGTTGGTGTTTGGCGCGATTAACCTGCCCACGGTGAGTCTGTGGACGATCGCCGGCGCGCAGTTGCGCAGGCTGCTTTCTGATCCGGCGAAATTGCGCGGTTTTAACATAACAGCGGGACTGCTGCTGGCGGCGTCAGCCGTGCCGATACTGTCTGACTTCTAAAGGCCAGGGTGCGTTTGCTAGTCCGGATAATAATCCTTGATCAGGTTGAGCTCTTCGAGCGCTGGTTCGACATAATCGCTGTCTTTTATATTGGCGCGGGCGCTAAGCGTGACGGGTTCGAAGGCCTCTTTGTTGTACTCGCACGGCACGCGATCAAGAATCGCGCGAATAATGTTCAGGCGCGCCTTCTCTTTGTCATTGCCGTCAACCACGAGCCATGGGGCTTCGTCGCTATGAGTCTGTTTAAACATCTTGTCGCGATAGCGCGTAAACTCGATCCACAGATCGCGCGCTTTCAGGTCGATGGGTGAGAGTTTCCAGCGCTTGCGCGGGTCGCAGGCGCGATCCTGGAACCGTTCCTCCTGTTCCTCAGCACTGACATGGATCCAGAACTTGATGAGGATAATGCCGCTGCCGGTGAGCATTTTTTCAAACTGCGGCGCTTCGTGCATGAAGCGCTCATACTGCTCCGGCGTACAAAACCCCATAACCGGTTCGATGACAGCGCGATTGTACCATGAGCGGTCAAACAGAACGATCTCGCCGCCAGAAGGCAGGTGCCGCACATAACGCTCGAAATACCACTGCGTCTGTTCACGATCGGATGGCTTTGGCAATGCAACAACATGCCAGATCCGCGGGTTCATGCGCCGCATGATGGTTTTGATGGCGCCGCCCTTGCCGGAGGCGTCGCGGCCCTCAAAAATGACAACGACTTTCAACCCTTTGCGGGAGACGGTTTCCTGCAGCTTCGCCAGCTCGAATTCGAGCTCCTTGAGTTCTTTTTCAAAGCGCTTCTTTTTCACTGAAAACCTGCTTCTCTTTAACTCGCGCGTATCGGCGCGCCCTCCGGTGTGAACCGGTATGCCTTGCGGCAGAACTCGCAAGTAACGGAGATGACGCCGCCTTCAACCATATCCTGCAAATCCTCAGCGTCATAGCGCGCCAGAACCGCAGCGATCTTGCCCTCATGGCAGGAACATTCGGCGCGCAATGGCGACGGATCGAAGACCCGCACGCCGTCTTCATGAAATAGCCGATAGAGCAAGGTTTTAGCGCTGATCGCCGGATCGATCAATTCGTCATCCTGCGTTGTCTCGATAAAGGCGCGGGCGCGTTCCCAGCTTTCTCTGTCGTCACCGGAGAGTTGCAAGGCCTCGCCGCGTTCGCGGCTGCCGCCTTCATGGGGTACGAACTGCGCCATCAAACCGCCGGCGCGCCAGCGGTCTTCTTCACCGGGAACCGACAGGCGTCCGACCGCCAGTTTGACGATGGTCGGGATTTGCTCTGACTGGGCGAAATAGGCTTCGGCGGCCTGGGCAAGGCTATCGCCTTCGATGGGCGTCACCCCCTGATAACGGTCCATATCCGGGCCTTGATCGATCGTGAGGGCGATTGAACCGTTGCCGAGGAGCGCTCGCGCGCCGCGCGAAAGAGTATCGTCAGCCGCTTTCGCCGTGCCGCGCAGCGCGCCGCCGGCAGCGTAGTCTGCGACAATGATGGATACGGGTCCGTCGCCCTGCGCCTGAAAGATCAACTTGCCGTCGAATTTCAGCGACGCGCCCATCATCGCAACAAGCGCGACCGCCTCGCCGAGAAGCTCTGATAACGGGTCTTGAAATTTGTGTGCGGATAAAATCTTGTCGACGGTTCCGGCAAGCCGGACGACACGACCGCGCACCGCCGTATCTGCGATCTGAAACGGCAGGATGATATCGTCCATCGTGCGGGCCGCCTTCGGCATCTGCCGCTTCTAATCCTTGATCTTGTAGCCGGAGCGGATCAGCAGATAACACGCAAATGAAAAAGCTATAGCGAGGATAAGCGTGGAGCTGACGCCGATCCACACAGGCGCTTCGGCGACGCCGGTAAATCCTGACCTGAAGCCGTCAATAAGATAATAGACGGGATTGTAGTGGCTGATCGTGCGAAACGGTTCGGGCAGGTTGGCGACTGAATAAAACGTGCCGGACAGGAAGGTGAGCGGGGTGATGACGAAATTGGTGATCGCCGCCATTTGGTCGAACTTGTCCGCCCAGATGCCGCCGATCGCGCCAATCGCGCCGAAGATCACCGCTGCGGCTATGGAAAAATAAAGCACCGGCCAGAGATTTTCGACGCCCATGGGCGCGCCGAACAGCGCCATGTAAACGGCGCAGGTGAAGGCGGTGATAGCGCCCACCATCAATCCGCGCGTGGCGGCGCCGGCGACCAGCGCGACCGTCAATTCAGCGGCCGAAAGCGGCGGCATTAAAATATCGACGATCGAGCCCTGCACCTTGGCGATAATCAGCGATGACGAAGAGTTAGTGAACGCGTTGGTCAGCACCGCCATCATAATCAGGCCGGGCGCCAGAAAGGCGATGAACGGCACGCCATTCACATCAGGGCGGACGCCGCCAAGCGCCTGGGTGAAAACGATCAGAAACAGCAAGGTCGAGATAACCGGCGCGACCACGGTCTGGAATACGACCTTGATGAAGCGGCGCACCTCCTTGAGGTACAGCGTCCACAGTCCGAGCCAGTTCACGGCGCCGAACCGGCGCGCGCCAAAGGCGTAGGCTTCAGTGGCGGTCGAGGATTTTGAAAGGGTGCTGTTATCTGCAATGGCCATGGGGGCAGTTCTTTTTTTGCGTTGCAACGATGTCTCGCGCCTTGTTCCGGTCCCGTCAAGTATGAAGACTTATCAACATATGGTGGGCAAAAATTTGTGATGGCGCCATGTTGTGTTTCATACTTATTGCGATACTATATTTAGGCGCGCAGGGAGCGGCGCTTTATCAAGACACAAAATATTGAGATTTCTTTGGCGCGGCACGAGACCGCCCGAAATCAGGCAAGGAGACCAGCGACATGGCTTGGACGGATGAACGGGTGGAGCTTCTCAAAACCTTGTGGGCCGAGGGTCTGTCGGCGGCTCAAATCGCCAATAAAATGGGCGGGGTCACCCGCAACGCCGTGATCGGCAAGGTGCATCGGCTTGGCCTTTCGGGCCGGGCGACGCCAGCCAAGCCGCAGCGCGGTTGTGGTCCCAGCATGGAGCGTCGCGAGGAGCCGGTCGCGACGAAACCGGCGCGTCAGGACAACTACAAGCCGGTGATCCCCGAGCCGGATTCAATAACGCCGCTGGTGCTCGACTCCGGCGACCGCACGACGGTTGCGACGATCAAAAACAACATGTGCAAATGGCCTATTGGCGATCCGGCCAAGGAAGATTTTCATTTCTGCGGGCAAGCCGCCGGCACCGGCAAATCCTATTGCACCTATCACGCCCGGCTGGCGTTCCAGCCTCCGCAACGGCGCGAACGCGATCCGGCTCGCCGTCCCGCCGCGCAAATCGCCCAGCGCCGCGCCGCCAGCTAAATGAAATTCAACTGCAACAAAAAGCCCGCCAACAGGCGGGTTTTTTTGCTGTGGGAAGCGGCATTCAAAGCTCTATTTTAAGTCGAGCGCATAACCGGCGGAACGCACCGTCCGGATCGCGTCGCCCTGTTTGTATTTGTTGAGCGCCTTGCGCAGCCGGCCGATATGCACATCCACCGTGCGGACTTCGACAAATACATCCGAGCCCCATACGGCGTTCAAAAGCTGTTCGCGCGAAAAGACCCGGCCGGGATGCTGCATCAGATGATCCAGCAACCGGAATTCTGTCGGCCCGAGATGAATTTCCCTCCCGCCGCGCGAGACCTTGTGAGAAACCCGGTCAACGCTGATATCGCCATATTCGACTACATCGTCCGCAAGGCCCGGACGAATGCGGCGCAGGATGGCTTTCACCCGGGCGATCAGCTCGGCGGTGGAAAACGGCTTGGTGAGGTAATCATCGGCGCCGGTCTCAAGGCCGCGAATGCGGTCCGCCTCTTCAGCGCGGGCCGTGAGCATGATGATCGGAATGTTGCGCGTTTCCGGCTTTGACCGGATCCGGCGGCAGACTTCGATGCCGGAGACTTTCGGCAGCATCCAGTCGAGAATAACGATGTCCGGGCCGAACTCTTCGACCTTTAACAAGCCTTCCTCGCCGTCGGTGGCGAGGGCGACTTCGAATTTCTCTTTTGCGAGGTTGTATTCGAGAATGGTCGAGAGCGCGTCCTCATCCTCGATAATCAAAACCTTGGTCTCGGGCATGCCATGCGTCCGGTCTAGCTTGCGGTCGATCCGGACTGCTTAGGGGGCGGAACGATGGTTGTCGAGGTCTTGTCGCCTTTGGGCCGGCGCTCCACCATGCGCGCTCCGGTCATCAGGAAATGCAGCGCCTCGGCGATATTGGTGGCGTGGTCGCCGACCCGCTCGAAATTCTTGGCGGTGAAGACCAGATGGGTGCAGGCGTTCACCTTGGCCGGGTCGCGCATCATCGCGACCAGAATTTCCTGAAACACAGAATTATAGAGCTCATCCAGCTCATCGTCACCTTCCCAGACGGCTTTCGCCGCATCGAGATTTCGTCCTGCGTAAGCGTTTAAAATATCCGCGAGCTGACGAAGGCACGCGCGGCCCATGCGCGCCACGCCTGAGGTCGGACGCGCCGGGGCCTCGAGGCTGACCACCAGCGTGCGCTTGGCGACGTTTTTCGCCAGATCGCCCACGCGCTCAAGCTCACCCGCCATTTTGCCGACCGTCATCACCTCGCGCAGGGCTTCCTCCGGCAACGGCCCGTTCAGCAGCAGATTCATCACTTTCGCCTCGATCGCGTCGTCGATAGCGTCGATGCGCTCGTCATTGGCGATGATTTTTTCCGCCGCCTGCAGATCGCGACGTTCAAACGCTGCGACCGCACCCGCCAGCTGGCTTTCGACCTGCGCCGCCATGCGGGACAGGGACGTCTCAAGATCGAGACGGGCCTGATAGGAGGATTGTGGTGAAGGAACGGCCATGGGCGGTTGGGAACATCTTTATGTTACAGGAAAGGAGCGCTTACTTGCCTATGATTTATGACAAATTCTTGTCGGGTGCAAAAATAAAGCGCAAAATTTGCGCCTGTCGTCAGGGAATTTCTTCACCCGTCAGGCGACATGCTGAAAGTAACAGGTAAAGGCGGCGCCGCCCGCCAGCCGGCTCTCAATCTGGAACCCGCCTTTGTGCCTGTTCATAATGTGCTTGACGATGGCAAGCCCGAGGCCGGTGCCGCCGCTCTTGCGGCTGCGTTCGACGTTGACCCGGTAAAAGCGCTCAGTAAGGCGGGGGAGGTCCGACCGGTCGATGCCGGGTCCAAAGTCGCGCACCTGAACAAAAACCAGCTCCTGCATGGGAACGCCGAGGCGCGCAGCCACTTGTTCAGCGCTGTCGCCGGCGCGGTGGGCGGGCGGCCCGTCGCTGAACGGCGTCGGGGCGGCGCCGCGGCCGACGCGGATTTTCACCATGGCCGGATCGCCGCCGTATTTCACGGCGTTGTCGATCAGATTCTGCACCGATTGAAAAATTTCATCGCGGTCCGCGCGAATGGTTGTCGGCGCATCATCGTCTCGGGTCAGATCAATGATGGCGCCGCCGGATTCAAGCAATGGCGCGAGGCTGTCGATCACATCGCCGGCGACGTCGGCGAGATCCACCCGTTCGCGCGGCGGCACATGCTCATTCAACTCGATGCGCGACAGCGACATCAGGTCAGCGACGAGGCGTTGCATGCGCTCCGCCTGCGCCTGCATGGTGGAGAGAAATTTTTCCTGCGCTTCCGGGTCATCTTTTGCGTGACCGCGAAGGGTTTCAATAAAACCGATGACTGACGCCAGCGGGGTTCGCAACTCGTGACTGGCGCTGGCGATAAAATCGGCGCGCATTTGTTCGACCCGCCGTTCGCTTGTGAGGTCCCGAACGAACACAAGCGCCCGCGGGCGCGCGGCCGGATCTGACTCTCCGCTGTCGATGGGGGTAATGTAAGCCCGGCAAGTGCGTTCCACGCCGCCAATAGTGGTGAATTCGACGCTTTGTGGTTCATGCGTGGCCAAAACGCTTTCGGCGGCCTCAAAAACATCAGCAGCGCGCAGCACTGAGGCGAAATGCCGCCCTGCGACTTCTTTCATTCCAACCAGTTCCAGCGCCGCCGGATTGGCGTGTTCGACAAGACCGTCCGCATCAAGAATAAATAACGGCTCCGGCAATGCGCGCGCAACGCCCTGCGCCATGCGCAAGCGCGCCAGTTCCGCCTGTTGCGCGTTCATCTGGGTTTCGATGATGCGCTGCACGGGAGACGCCCATACGCGCCCGGACGAAAAGCGATAACGCACCGCCAGCGCCGCCATGAATGAAAGCCAGGTCATCAAGGCAACGCGCCAGTCGGTTAATTGCGCCAGCAGCAATATGGCGCATACGCCGCCGCTGATGCCTGCAGCCCAGGCGAAGTCGCGCGCTCTTACGCGCGCAGCAGTGTTGCGGATCAGGCTGGCGAGATCATCTTGCATGGCTTCGATCATTCAAAAATTCAGGAGGTTGTTTCTGACCACAGCCATGTGGCTGTCGTCAACTGAACCGAAGCGGGGCTATACGGAATAATCTCTTGCATTGAAAGGACGGGTGCGAAACTCTCTATGAAACAGCCTGGAGACTACCGGCGTCATGCGGCTAATCATCTGCATTCTTGTATTTTCGCTGTCTGGTTTTGTCTCGGCGCGGGCCGAGAGCGATGCTGGCCTATATTCAGTTTTTGCGCCTTATGCAGCAGAGACGCGATACACGATCGACCATCAGCCCTGGACCGATTTTCTTGGCCGCGCCGTCTACGCTGTGGGTCGCTCGGACCGCCAGCCGGCCCGCCGCCAGAGCAGCCAGTTTCGCATTGCCGGCACGCGCCTTTCAACGGGCAGTACTTCTCCTTACCGGTACGAAGGAAATCGGGTGCAGTTTCACACGTTCGACGACGATGTCATCGTCTATGTTGGGCTCTACAGACAGGCCCTGCAGGATACCGTCAACAGAATTGAGTACGGCGATTTAAGCCGCGACGAGCAACTGGCGTTCTGGCTGAATCTTCATAACGCCGTGGTGATCCACGAAATTGCAAAAGCCCATCCAATCTCGAAACCGAGCCGGATACGCATCCGCGAGCAAGATGCAAGACTGTTCGATGCGAAATTGCTGGAAGTGAAGGGAGTGCCGCTAAGCCTGAATGATATCAAATATAATATCGTTTACAGATATTGGCGCAGCCCAGACGTTATTTACGGATTCTGGGAAGGAACCATTGGCGGGCCGAACATCCTTCCTGTTGCGTTCGGGGGGCGCACCGTGAAAGAGCAGCTTTCGGGGAATGCACGAGAGTTTGTGAATTCCTTGCGCGGCGTGGACGACAGTCGCGGCGGGATGCGGTTATCCGAACTGTATTTCCGCGCGCGGCCTTATTTCTTCGACACATGGCCTGACGATCTTTACGCCCATCTCGCGCGATATGCGGACTATGCGGTGGCGACTGCTTTATCGGATCGCCCCGCCGAACCGCGCGCCAACCGCTATGCTGAAAACGTCGCCGACGTAAACAGTGGCGAGACCGTAAGGCCCACGGGAAACGATAATGCGGCTGCTGTCGCCGCCGGCGCCGATCTTGGCGGCAGGTGGGCTAGCCTGACCAGCGACGGGCTTCGCGGAGGCTTTTCGAGCGAAGCTCTCGTCCTGCAGGAAAAGGTTGAAGACCGCCGCGCGCGGCGTGTTGGCACCGTGACGGTGCTCGACATCTACACGGATGACCCGGACAGTCCGGCGCAGACCTTGTCTGTGGAACCGGATGACGGCGCCAGCGATGGCGAGCCGGAATGAAGCGGCGCCTATTGCTTAATTCTGCTTCGCTTCGATCCATGCATCGATGTTTTCCTCCAGCACGGAAAGCGGAACGGCGCCGTTTTCGAGCAAGGCGTCGTTGAACTGACGCAGCTCAAACTCGCGTCCAAGCGCATCTGACGCGCGGCGCCGCAATTCCTGCATCTTCAGCTCGCCCATTTTATAGGCCAGCGCCTGGCCCGGCCAGGTGATGTAGCGGTTCACTTCCGCTTCGATATTGTGCAGCGACAAGGCCGTGTGCTCGGCCATGTAGTCCACCGCCTGCTGCTTGGTCCACCCTTTGGCGTGCATGCCGGTGTCCACCACCAGCCGCGTTGCGCGCCACATCTCGTAAGAAAGCCGGCCGAAATTCGAATAGGGATCCTGATAGAACCCGGCGTCGCGGCCAAGGCTTTCCGCGTACAGTCCCCAGCCTTCGACGAAGGCGGTAAAGCCCCCATATTTGCGGAAGTTCGGCAGGGTCAATTCCTGCGCCAGCGCGATCTGGAAATGATGACCGGGCACGGCCTCGTGCAGCGTCAGCGCTTCGAGTTCAAAGAACGGGCGCTGATTCAGCAAGGATGTATTGACGCGATAGACGCCGGCGCGGCTGCCGTCGCCAGCCGGCGGTTCGTAATAGGCAGTCGTCGTTCCCTCTGCGATGTCTTCGGGAACCTCCTTGACCGTGTAGGGCATGCGCGGGAAGCGCGTAAACAATTCGGGCAATGCGCCATCGGCTCGCTTTGCAACCAGCGCCGCCGCCGCCATCAGCTCCTCGGGCGTTTTGGCGTAAAATTGCGGATCGGTGCGCAAGAATTCCTGGAACGCCTTGAAGTCGCCTTCAAACCCCGTCTGCTTGATGACTTTCTGCATTTCAGAACGGATGCGCGCCACTTCAGAAAGGCCCAGCTTGTGGATTTCATCGGGCGTCATATCGGTTGTGGTGAAGACGCGGGCGCGATGGGCGTAATAGTCCGCGCCATCGGGCAGCGTTGACGCGCCAACATCCTGACGGCAGGCAGGCGCATACTCATTGGCGTAAAAGTCTGCGAAAGCGGCGAGCGCCGGAACGACCTTGTCGTCAATCGCGTCCGCCGCGTCGGCTTTCAACTGACGCCAGTTGCGCGTTGAAATTGTCGCGGGCGCGGCTGCGAACGGCTTCATCAGTGCGCTGTCATTAGCGTCCTCGACAACATGAAAGCGAATGCTTTCCTCGACGCCCTGCATGGGTTCGCAAGGTTGCGTCCAGCCAGCTTCGGCGCCGGCCCGCAAGGTTTCGGTCGCCGCCTCAAGATAGCGCGGCGCATCGTTGAGGCGCGCGATGTAGCTCTCGTAATCGGCAAGGGTGAAGAACGGCACGCGGTCAGGCAAACCGGCGACAGTGCGGTGCGGTCCGCCCCGATTGGTCATTAAAAGATATTTGCCGCCGAACTGCGCCGCTTCCAGATCGTTCTGCAGATCAAGCAGCAGTAATTTGTAATTGATGAGATCAATCTCTGACATCGCGGAGGCGTCAAGCGCTTCCAGCCGCTCGACGAACTCAGCGGTTTTGGCGGCGCTGCGATCGGCGGCTTCAAGCGAGGGATCGCCGAGCCTGTCGTCATAATCGCGCACGCCCAGCGACGTCGCAAAGACCGGGCTCTGTTCCAGCGACCACGCCCAATGATCGTCAAGCACCGATTGCAAACTGTCTGCGGCGACGGCGTCTTCCTGCGCAACCGGTTCTTCGGCCGCCGGTTCCTGTGCGCTCGCGACCGGTGCGGCGAGCGTTGCAGCGAACAAGAACAGTGCGGCGCGCAAGCGAAGTGCTGACATTTCGATACTCCTGAAATTCTATCGTGGACTGGTGAAAGAGAAGACTGCGCCGCCAATCAAACCAGCGAATGCCTGAAGCGCCAGCCCCATCGCATCGCGCGCGCCGCCGATGACGCCTGCGCCGCCGCCCAGGACTTGCTCGATCGCCGCCAGCAGCGCAAGCATCGCTGCCGCGCCGGCGACAGGATATGCAATCGGCGCGAGCGGCTTCGCCAGACGCTTGATGACATATGCAAAAGCGAAAGCGATGAGAAGAGCGATCGCGATCATCGCCCCAAGCTGCCAGAGGCCGGTAAAATTGGAAAGATAAGTGCCGACTTGCTGCTGCGCGGAGTATTCAGCGCCGACAGCCGCCATTTTCGCAATGACCTGTTGTGTGTAAAACCCGGCGGCAAGCGCGTAAGTGACTGCGACTGAAAGAATAAACGCCAATATGATCCGTACGGTTGACATATCGCCCTTCCATCGCCGCCACGCAGATATGGCAGGCGCGTTTATGGTGTTTATATTGACGCTGATCGCCTGCCGCGCCTACCCATAGGTTCGGAATTATTAGTTTATCGCAAAGGATACCGCCATGGCGAAAGCAACTCGTTTTTTGATGACAATTTGCGGCGCAGCAATGCTGGCGGCCTGCTCGGGCGGCGGCGAGGCGGCCAGCGCTGCGCCAAAAGGCGGCGGGGATGCGGCTTTGCAGGAAACACTCGCCGATCCGGCGCCGGAAGGCGCAGTTGCGCTGAATGTTGAAGTTCTGGCCGATGGACTCGTCAATCCGTGGTCGATGGCGTTCCTTCCGGACGGGTCGATGCTGGTGACTGAGCGCCCGGGGCGCCTGCGCATCATTCGCGATGGCGCGCTGGTCGCTGTACCGGTCTCCGGAACGCCTGACGTGCTGGCCTGGAATCAGGGCGGGCTGTTCGACATTTTGCTGCATCCCGATTTTGCCGAGAACAGGGTTCTCTATCTCAGCTACGCCCATGGAACAGAAGCTGCAAATGCGACGCGTATTGCGCGTGCGACATTTGACGGTTCGGCGCTGTCCGATCTGGAGGTCCTATACGACGCCAAGCCGGAAAAGGACACCGGTCACCATTACGGCGCCCGCATGGTTTGGGGCGGCGACGGCAAGCTTTACGTCACCATCGGCGAAGGGTCGAAATACAAGGAAAAAGCGCAGGACATGAATTCGAGTTTCGGCTCAGTGATCAGGCTCAATGAAGACGGCTCGATCCCCGAAGACAATCCGGTTTTTGGCGATGGCGAGCGCCCCGAACTGTTCACCAAAGGGCACCGCAATTCGCAGGGTTTCGCCTATGACGCCGAGCGCGGCGTTTTGTGGGAAAATGAACATGGCCCGCGCGGCGGCGATGAGATCAATATCATCAAGGCCGGGAACAATTACGGCTGGCCGCTCGCGACTTACGGCATTGACTATAATGGCGCCAAAATATCTCCGTTTACGGAATATGCAGGCACGACCCAGCCGGTGAAATACTGGACGCCGTCGATCGCCCCTTCCGGGCTCGCCGTCTATCGCGGCGATGTGTTCGCCGATTGGGACGGCGATCTGCTGGTCGGCGCCATGGCCGGCGCGGCTTTGCATCGGGTGATCATGGATGGAAACTCGCCCGTTGGCGAGGAGCGGTATTTGCTCGACCGCGGCGAACGGCTGCGCGATGTCCGCGTCGGACCCGACGGCGCCATCTATGTCGCGACGGAAATCTCGTCCCGGGGCGTGGAAGCGGACGGGAAAATCCTGCGGCTTATCCCGCAATAAAAGGGGGATGGGCGTTCAGTCTTCGCTGATGACGCCAAAGGTGCGGGCTGACGCTTGCCGCGCGAACCGGAGCGTGACGGCCTTGCGCCGGGCGGCGTTGAGCGGGCGATCAACGGCGGCGCGGGAAATCGCCGCGCCGTATTCATCGGCGATGATCAACCCTTCGGTTTCCGGCAGCAACGGGCGGGCAAAATCCGGATCGACGGCGAAATAAAACTGATCGCAATAGTCGAGATAGTCCGGCCATTTCTGGTCGACCTCGTAGTCGGCGCGGCAGGATTTGACTTCGGCGATGACGAGCTTCCCCTTGCGGTCGATCCCGGCCACATCGGCGCGGCGGCCATTGGCGAGCCGGAATTCGCACAAGGGCGAAAGCCCCAGATCGAGGAACAGCCTCGTCACGCCGCGGGTCAGAGCCAGCGTTCGATCCGGGCGGGCGGGATCAGGAAGGGAAAAGACGTTCTGCATTTGTTCATTCAAGCTCGGCGATGCCGCCGCCGTCAAGCGCAAATGCGGTTAGGTGAGGGTTAACCCTGGAATTCAGGCAAGCGGACGATCAATCCGTCGAGCGCGGGGGAAACCTTGATCTGGCAGGAGAGCCGCGATGATTCCTTCGGCTCGTAGGCGAAGTCGAGCATGGATTCTTCCATAGACTCGGCCTTGCCGGTCTTTTCGCGCCAGGCATCATCCACATAGACATGGCAGGTGGCGCAGGCGCAGGCGCCGCCGCAATCAGCATCGATGCCCGGCACCATATTCTTGACAGCAGCCTCCATCACCGACACGCCTGTTTCCGCGTCGACGACATGTTCGGTACCGTTCTGTTCGATGAAAGTGATTTTGGGCATGAGGCTCGATTGATGACTGCAATGAAATGCGAAGCCGTCGATGTAAGCGATCAGCGCGAGAGGGCAAGCCCTATTTGGCCGCGCCGGGGGGATTGGCGTCGAATGGGCGCAGGCGCAAGCCGGAGCGGCCGGTGCAGCTAGCTGACAAGGTTCTGGACGGCGCGGGCGCCACAACCGCGCTTGGCGCCGCCCTGGCGCCGGCTCTGAAGGCGGGCGACGTGGTGCGCCTCGAGGGCGATCTGGGCGCGGGAAAATCGACATTGGCGCGCGCGATCATCGCCGCCCTGGCCGGGATAGTGGAGGCGCCGAGCCCAACGTTCACCCTGGTGGAAACCTATGAGACGGCGCATTTCGCTTTGTGGCATTTCGATCTTTACCGGCTCCCCCCCCCCCCCCCCCCCC